>JGI12316J15309_10004633_pt1 | contig 138558 bp, 111 predicted proteins | sample MarCyaLeptolynsp_FD_15309 | JGI IMG/M metagenome (IMG submission 15309)
TCAACGGCACGTCGGGCTACGAAGAGGCCGCCGTGCAGGGCCTCATCGCGGGCGTCAACGCCGGGCTGGCCGCGGGTCGCAGTGACGCACCGCGTGAACCCATGGTCTTGCGCCGCGACCAGGCCTACGCCGGAGTGTTGGTCGACGACCTGGTAACCAAGGGCACCAGCGAACCGTACCGAATGTTTACCTCGCGCGCCGAGCACCGATTGATTCTTCGCGAAGACAACGTCGCCGACCGCCTGTTGCCGGTGGGGCGCGGGTTGGGACTCATCGACGACGACCGGTGGCGGCGCTTCGAGACCTTCTCGACCGCCCTCGACCAGGAGCGGCAACGCCTCGAAACCGCAACGGTGAAGCCCACGGACGCGGTCAATCGCGCGCTCGAGGCGAGCGGCTCTTCCCCGTTGCGCGACCGCCGCGCGAGCCTTGCCGAGCTGCTTCGCCGACCCGAACTTGGCTATTCGGAGGTAATGCAGATTGCGAGTGCCGGAGGCGTTTCCACGGCTGACGTCGCGCCCGACGTCGCCGAGCGCGCCGAGATCGAGCTGAAGTACAGCGGTTATCTGCAGCGGCAAAAAGCCGAGGCCGCGCGGGTTTCGCGACTGGAGCACATGCGTTTGCCGGACGATCTCGACTATGCTGCCGTCCACGGGCTGTCGAGGGAGGTGCAGGAAAAGCTCGCTGCGGCGCGGCCACGGTCCATTGGCCAGGCGTCGCGAATCAGCGGCATCACGCCTGCGGCCGTTTCGATTCTGATGACGCACCTCACCGCTGCCCGGCGGCAAGGGAACCAGTCACCATGAACCGATTCGCATCGCTTTGCTTCGCCCTCGTCCTCGCGACACCAGCCGCCGCTTTTGCAGGCGGCATCTTTTTGCCCGGCGTCGGTCCGCAGTCCCAGGCGCGCGCCGGAGCCTTCGTGGCCAAGGCCGACGACCCGTCGGCGCTCGCGACCAACCCGGCGGGCATCGCGAAACTCAACGGCACGCAAATCTACGTGGCGTCGTCGTTCATCGACTACAACCTGACGTTTCAGCGCGCCGGGCAGTACGAGTCGGGACCCGCCGCGGGCGAGGGCTATCCCGAAGTCGAAAACCAGGCGTCACCGACCCTGGGCGTCGGTGACTTTCAGGCGGTGCCGCTCATCGCGGTGACCACCGACTTTGGTCGCCCCGACTGGCCGTTTCGTTTTGCCGCCGGCCTGCACGCGCCGAGCGCGTATCCGAACCGCGAGTTCACCGAGCGCTTCGACAACGGCGCCCTCGGTCCGCAGCGCTTCGACAACGTCGACCAAAAAGCCGAGACTGCCTTGGCGTCGGTGGCCATGACCTACAGCCCGATACCGATTGTCGACATCGGCCTGCGCGCGAGCTGGGGCTTTTCGTCGATCAACGCCACGACCCAGGTTTGGGGCGTGCGCAACTTCGACGAAGACGAGGATTTCGAGGGCACGTTCAACCTGCGCGCCGACGACAACTTCATTCCGGCGTTCGGCCTGGGCGTCAACGTGCGCCCGCTGCCCGGAGTCGAAGTCGCGATCGCGTACTCGAGCCGAATCAACATCGACGCCGAAGGCTTTGCTGCCCAGCCGCCCCTGGGCGCCGGGCTCGGCTTCGGACCGGACATGCCCGAAGCGCTGCGCGCCGTGCGCCCCGACCAGGCGCGGTGCGCGCCGGATCGCGGACTGGCCGATCCGTTCGCGACGGACGACCCGCCAGATGAACTGCCGGCCTGCATCAGCGTGCAGCTGCCCCAAACGCTTCACCTCGGCGCTCGCTATGTCTTCGAGGACGAAAACGGCGAAGAAAAGGCCGACATCGAAGTCGACGTGAAGTGGGAGAACTGGGGCGGCACCTGCGAGACTCCGCGCGGCGTCGAAATCCTCGGCACCGAGGACCGCCCGTGCGGCGACCACATTGCCCTGGTCGACGCCCAGTCGCAGTCGGTGCCCGGGCGACTGATCGCGCCGAGCGTGATCCAGCACTTTCTTCGCGACACCTGGTCGGTACGGGTGGGCGGTTCGTATCGCATCCCACTGATTGCGAGCGATCTGGAGCTTCGTAGCGGTATTGCGTATGACACTGCGGCCGCCGATGAAGAGTCGAACCGGGTCGACCTCGACGGCAACTCGCGAGTGACGTTCGGTCTTGGCGCGGCTTACGAGGTCGGCATGTTCACCTTCGAACTCGGTGGCGGGGTAGTCGTGCAGCCCGACCGATCCGTTGCCCAGTGCCTTCCCGAGACCAATGGTCCGACCGTGCCGGTGCTGGGTGATCCGCAAAACGGATGTGGCCCAGACGGGCTCGAAACCCCCCTGGACGAGCGAAACAGGCCGAGCCCCATCGAGGCTCTGGGCGATCCCAGCACCCAGGCCGAGAGTCCCTATAACGCCGGTGACTACTCGTCCGGTTACGTCCTGTTCAACCTGGGCGTGACCGCGCGGCTCTAAAGTTCTGCTCGGACCGCGCACGCATTGCGACGCGGCCTTCGTCACTGCGAACGGAACGGTTCGTAAAAAGCGCGCCGTCCATTCGGCCCGATTGGCCGAACAACTGGATCGATGCGATTGATGTGGTGTGCCGCTTTCGCACGCTCGCGTTCGTCATGTATATCGGCCCCGGGTGCGCGATTCGTACGAAGTCGTTGTGATCGGTGCCGGTCCTGTCGGGTCCTTTGCCGCGATGTTGCTCGCGCGCCAGGGCGCGCAGGTCGCGCTGATCGAAACCAATCCCCGCGCGAGTCGGCGGTTTGCTGGCGAGTGGCTGCATCCACCGGCCGTGGCCGCGCTCGACCGCGCGCGGGTGGGACGTCTCGAAAGCGCGCGACCGCGCACCGGGTACGGCTTCGTCGTCTTGCCCGACGACGGCAGCCCGGCCATTGAGCTCGGCTATCCGGGCACCTGCGTTGCCCTTTCGGCCGAGCACGACGACCTGGTGCGCGCTCTTCGCGACCGCGCGGTCGCGGAGCCCGGAGTTCACTACTTTCCCGGCTGCCGCGTCGTCGATCTGCAGGACCATCGAGTCGTGGTCGAGCCGCGCGGCGGCCAGCCCACCGAGGTGCGGGCGGGGCTCATCGTCGGCGCCGACGGCAAGGGGTCGCTGGCGCGTCGCTACGTCGAAGACGGCGTCGACAGCCAGCTTCTGTCGTACATGGCCGGCATCGACGTGCGCGGGGCGTCGCTGCCCAGCGAAGGATTCGGCCACGTCATCCTGGGCGGACCCGGGCCGGCGCTCGCCTACCGCATCGCCGACGATCGCATTCGACTTTGTCTCGAGGTGCCGCTGTCGTTCGGTTCGCGGGCGCGCACTCCCCAGTTTCTGTGGACGGCCTACGGCCCGGTGTTGCCAGCCGGATTGCGCGAGGGGTTGTTCCGCGCTCTGGAGGAGCGGCCGGTTTCGTGGGCCGGCGCGCGGTTTCGCCCTCGCAGCAGCTACGGTCGCGGCTCGGTTGTGCTGGTCGGGGACGCGGCGGGGCACACCCATCCCCTGACGGCGGTTGGCATCACCCAGGGCCTGCTCGACGCCGAGGCACTCGCCGACGCCAACGGCGATCTCGAGGCTTACCGCCGGACCCGGTCGCGAGCGAGCTACGTGCCGGAGCTGCTCGGCAACGCGCTGTACCACGTGTTTCGCCGCGACGACCTGGGCGCCGCTCGCATTCGCGCCGCCGTGTACGACGTGTGGCGCACCAGCGACTTCGAGCGCGACCGCACCATGCGCATTCTGATGGGCGACGAACCCCGCACCAGCGCTTTCGGAGCGTCGTTTGCGCGCATGGCGCTGGCCGCGATTGGGTCGTCGACGAGCGAGGCCCTGCGCGTCGGCGCGCCGGGGCAGGCCGCCGGCGTGCTGGAGCACTTTCGCGAGTACGCGAAGTGGCCTGTCGCCGCCTTCGTGCCGCAGTCGGTTCGGGCGCGCTACCGGGCGACCAGCGCGACCGAGCGGCCGGTCCCCCCGCTGTCGGGCGTGTTTGCTCCCACCTCCGAGTCGCGCCAGGCACAGAGTGCGCAGCCGCCGGCTCCCCAGGAGCTCAGCGCCGAAGAGGCGCAAGCGCTTCGCGACGACGTGGTCGTCGGCGTCGACGCTCTGCACGACAATCTGGCCGGGCTGGCGACCAAGTTTGGCGTGGCCCCCGATCTCGAAGTGGCGCGCCACGCCATTTGCGTGCTGCATGCCATTGATCGAGCGACATCGCGCGACATCATGCGAAAGCGCATGCGGTTGGGCCGCCGCCGGCTCGCCACCGACGGACCGGCGGTGGTGGCAGCGGCGGCAAGCACGGACGACGCTGCGGCTCTTTTGCTGGCGCTGTTCGACGTCGAGCCCTGGCGCGACGAAGGCGCAGACGGACTGCCGGCCGTGGTGCGCACGCTGCTCGACTGCCAGCGACCGACCGGTGGCTTTGGTCCGCGGGCCGGTGCCCGGCGCTCCGACGTGCGGTCGACCGAGCTCGCGTGTCGCGCCATGGCCGCGTTGATTGCTCGCGAGCCCGATACGTATGCCGACGCCGGCAAGCGGGCCCTGCGCGGCGCGCTGCGGTGGCTGCGGGCTCGCCAGCGCCCCGACGGCAGCTGGCCCGGTCAGCCCGTGGAGAACACCGCGAGGGCGTTGCGCGGTTTGGTCGCCGCGGGTTTGCCGCCCGGGGCGCCGGAGCTTCGTCGCGGCGCGCGCTGGCTGGTCGAGCGCCAGGCCCCGAACGGGTCGTGGTCCAGCGCGCCGGACGTTGCGCCGTCGCTGGGACTGTCGGCGCTGTCGTTGTCGGCGCTGGTCGTCGCGCGCGCCCCGTACTCGGGCGCCATCGTTCGCGGCGCTCGGGCCGTTGCCGCCCAGGCGCGCGGCGTCGCCGGCAGCGTCGATCACCCGGCGGCGCGCGCCGACCTGGTCGAGGCGCTGCCCGCGGTGGCGGACGCGGTGCGCTATCTCGAGGAGCTGCAGCGTCTGCAGCCGTACGTTCGCGCGCGCAAGCCCGCGACCGAGCGGCCGGCGCGGGCCGGTGCGGAGGTTTCGACGCCCGCTGCGAACGGTGCCCCGCGCGCCAGCGCAGAAGACGATTGGGCGTTTTGCAAGCAGAGCCTGGCCGAGGTGTCGCGCACCTTTGCCCGGCCGATCGCCATGCTGCCCGACCGCCTCGAAGTGGCCGTCACCCTCGGCTACCTGCTGTGTCGCGCCGCCGACACCATCGAAGACCACGAGGCCCTCACCCTCGGCGAGCGCGACGACATGTTTGCCCTGTTTCTCGCCATCCTGCGCGGCGAGCGAGCGCCGTCGCAGCTGTATGCGCGCCTCGCCGAGACCGCGGCGGTCCGCGACATTCACAACCCCGAGATTGCGCTGTGCCGCGAGTTGCCTCGGGTGTTTGGCGTGTTCGATACCCTCGACGAACCCCGCCGCGCGGTGTGCCGCCGCTGGGTCGGCGAGATGGTTCGCGGCATGAGCCTGTACTCGCACCGCACACCGGGACCCGACGGCATCACGGCGCTGCACACGGTGGGCGACCTCGAGCGCTATTGCTACTTCGTCGCCGGTACCGTTGGGCACCTGCTCACGGACCTGTTCGAACTCGAGCTCGGCGATCGGCTCGACGAGTCGGCCCGCGCGCACCTGCGCAGGCACGCCGAGCACTTCGGTGCCGGTCTGCAGCTCGTGAACATTCTCAAAGACGTCACCGACGACAGCGAGCGCGGCTGGTCGTTTTTGCCGCGCAGTCTGGTGGCGGACACGCCGGTCGACCTCGAAAGCCTCATCGGTCGGCGGCAGCTGACCGATGCCCGCTCCGCCCACGCCGTGGTGGCGCCGGTGTTCGACCTGGCCCGCAGTTTTCTCGACGACGCGCTCGGCTACGCGCTTGCCATCCCCGAAGACCAGACCGGGATTCGACTGTTCTGCCTGCTGCCGCTGTGGATGGCCGCGCGCACCCTGGTGTACGCGCGCGGCAACGACGCCATGTTCGAGGTGGGCGCGCCGGTCAAGATCAGCCGCGCCGAGGTCGAGGGGCTGATCGCCGACTGCGTGCGCGACTCGGCCAGCAACCAGCGACTCGCTCGCGCCTACGAAGGCCTGTGGCTGCCTCGACCGCAGCTCGCGTCGCGCGGTGAGCGCCATGCTCGGTAAGCGCGTCGCGCCGCCGCTCGACGACGGTTCGGCGGATCTGGATCCCGCGGCGCTTGCCCGCGGGGTATCGCGCGCGGTCGCTGCCCTGGGCCGGGCGCAAGATCCGGGCGGCTCGTGGAAAGGCGACTACGGTGGCCCGCTGTTTTTGCTGCCGATCTACGTGAGCGTGTGTCGGGCGGCCCGCATCGACATACCGGCGCCGGTCGCCGACGGCATGGTTCGCTATTTGCGGCGCAACCAGCGCGCCGACGGCAGCTGGGGGCTGCACGTCGAGGGCCAGGGCCATGTCTTCACCACCGTGCTCAACTACGTGGCCCTGCGGCTGCTCGGGGTTGGTCCCGACGACCGGGATGCGGCCCGTGCGCGAGGGTGGTTTCGCGCGCGTGGTGGGCCCGGAGCCTCGGCATCCTGGGGCAAGTTCACCCTGGCGCTGCTCGGGCTGTACGACTACCGAGGGCTCGATCCGGTGCCGCCGGAGCTGTGGCTGCTGCCCCGGTCGGCCCCCGTGCACCCGGGGCGACTGTGGTGCCACTGTCGCATGGTCTACCTGCCGATGTCGTATCTCTACGGTCGCCGCTACGTGGCCGATCGCGAGGCCGTCGGCGCCGGGCAGCCGGGCGACTTGATCGACGCCCTGCGAAGCGAGCTGTACGACCAGCCATACGACGCCATCGACTGGAACGCGCTGCGAGATCGCGTGTCTCCCACCGACTCGTACGCGCCGGTGAGTCCCGTCATGAAGACGGTCAACCGGGTGCTCGCGCTGTACGAACGTCGGCCGAGCCGCCGGGTACGGGAGCGCGCCCTGGCCTTCGTGCTGGAGCAGATCGACGCCGAGGACCGAAACACCAACTACATTTGCATCGGGCCCATCAGCAAGCTGTTCCACACGCTCATCTGGCACTCGGTGCGCCCCGAAGGACCCGAGTTTCGAGCGCACGAGCAGCAGCTGGCCGACTATCTGTGGCGCGCCGACACCGCCGACGGCGAGACCTGGAAGATGCAGGGCTACAACTCGTCGGAGCTGTGGGATACGACGTTTGCTGTGCAGGCCGTGGTCGAGGCCGATATTGGCGACAGCGCGCGGCCGATCGTCGAGGGCGCTCATCGCTTCATCGATGACAACCAGGTCCGCGACGATGTGCCCGACCGGGAAGCCCACTTTCGCTGCCCGTCGACCGGCGGCTGGCCGTTCTCGGATCGGGCTCACGGCTGGCCCATTACCGACTGCACCGCGGAGGGAATGAAGGCGGCGATGGCGCTCGAGCCCGTGGTCGACCGGCCCATCGCCGAACACCGTCTCGCCGAGGCTGCCGACCTTCTGCTGTGGTGGCAAAACGACGACGGTGGCTGGGCCACCTACGAGCGGACCCGCGGCGCCGCCTGGCTCGAGCAGCTCAATCCATCGAACTGTTTTGCCGACATCATGATCGACTATCCGTACGTCGAGTGCACATCGGCGGCGGTGCAGGCGCTGTCGGCGTTCCGTTCGCGGTATCCGCATCGGCGTAGCGGGGCCATCGACGCCGCCATCGCCGGGGGCGCGGATTGGATTCGCAAAGCCCAGCGCGCCGACGGCAGCTGGTACGGGTCCTGGGGGGTGTGCTTTACCTACGGCACGTGGTTCGGCGTGTCCGGTTTGCGCGCCGCCGGCGCACCGGCCAACGACCCCGCCATCGCGCGCGCGTGCGAGTTTCTCGCGCGCCATCAGGCGGCCGACGGGGGCTGGGGCGAGAGCGCCGACAGTTCGCGCGACCTGCGGTACGTGCCCACCGAGTCCAGCCAGGCGGTCATGACCGCCTGGGCGGTGCTGGCGCTTAGTCAGGGCCCGCGCGAGTATCGACCGGCGGCTGAGCGCGGCGGCGCGCTGCTGCTTTCCCGGCAAAGCGACGATGGCCAGTGGCCGCAGGAACACATCTCCGGGATGTTCAACAAGACCTGCGCCATTCACTACGACAACTACGTGCGCTACTTTCCGCTGTGGGCGCTGGCGCGTCTCGCGCGCACGGCCTGACGAAGCCCCCGCTAGCGCTGCCGCAGCTCGGGCGGCAGGCTGTCGAGCCACTGGCCGGTCGACCGGGCGTCGGCCAGGTCGCCGGCGCGCCGGTACAGTTCCCGGGCCTCGGCCGCCAGGGCCGCTGACGTCGACGCCGACGTTCCGGTTTCGACCTGAATGCGCGCGAGCAGGAACTTCGCCTTGGCGAGGGACTCGAGCTCCTTGGAGCTCGCGTTGTCGGTGAGGGTCGCCAGCACCTCGTGGGCGCTCGTGGCCAGCTTCAGGGCGCTCGCCCGCTTGCCAAGGGCCAGATCGCAGGCCGCGAGTTCGACATCGCTGGCGGCCACGCGTCGGTCGGTCTCCCCGCGGGCGGTCGCGAAGATGTCGCGCGCCCGGGCGAACAGGTCGCGCGCGGCGGGCCACCGGCCGCGCCGCTGCTCAAGCTCGCCCAACCGCTGCAAGACACCGGCGACGTTTTCGTGATCGGGGCCGAGGCTTTCTTCGCGAATGCCCCGCGCCTTTTCCAGGTGCGCGGCCGCCTCGTCGAGGTTGCCCTGCCGCATCAAGGCGGTGCCCAGGCCAATCATGGACCAGGCGGTGTTGACGTTGTCGCCGCCCACCAGTTCGGTTTGCATGGCCAGGGCCCGGCGAAACAGAGTTGCGGCCTCGCCATAGTCTCGCTGCGCCATTAAGACGTCGGCCAGGTTACTCGTCGCCGCGGCCAGGTCCGGGTGCGCCGCGTTGCCGTGTTCGCTTTCGAGCAGTGCGATCGCTCGTCGGTACATCGGTATCGCCTCGGCGCGTTCGCCGCGCAAGGCGCGAGCGCCGGCCAGGTTGACCAGGGGCGTCGCCAGGTGCGGGTGGCTGGCGCCGAAGAGTTTTTCGTTGATGGCCAGCGAACGCGCATAGGCCGCCAGAGCTTCGTCCGGCCGGTCGTTGGCGGCCAGGGCGATGCCCAGATTGTTCACTTCGTTCGCCAGGTGATTGAGCGGCGCCTCGCCGAGCGGCTCCAGGATGGCCACGGCCTGTTCCATGTCGCCGAGGGCCCCGGGGTAGTCGCCGAGCAGGTAGCGAAGAATTCCTACGCAGCTGCGAAAGCGAGCCTGCAGCACCGGATCGTCGTCGACCATGGACAGGGCCAGCTCGGCGCCGGGCAGCATCGCCATCGCGTCCTTCGGTCGGCCGAGCCGATAGCCGACCGTCCATAGAAGCTCGCGCCAGGCGCGGGCTCCAATGCGCGGGTCGCGGGCTTTGGCCGCGAGGGACAGAGCCTCGTACATCAGCGGCTCGGCGTTTTTGGCCTGGCCGATCTTCTGGGTCAGGTCGGCGCGCAGCAGGCCAATGCGCGCGTGCAGCGGCGGGAACTCGAGGTCGCTGGCGGCACTGCGAACGTCGTCGAGCTGTTCGAGCGCCGTTCGGTGCTGGCCGACCTTGTCGAGAACATCCAGACGGTCGAGGCGGGTCGCCAGCTCCTCCACCCGAGTCCGCACATCGGGCGACGCGGGCAGGGGGGCGGTGGCGAGCAAGCGCTCGCCGGTGCAGTCGCTGAGGTTGGTCAGTTCGCGCACGGCGATGGGCGCCCGGGAAAACAACGCCGGATCGATGTCGCCGCGAAACATGCCCACGAACGCCTCAACCTGGCGCAGGTGCCGCTCGAGGCACAGGCCGCGCCGCTCGTAGGTCTGCTGCGTTTGCTCGCCGGTCACCAGCGTCGCCTGACAGCTCTGGTCGCGCTCGCGCTGCCAGCTCGCGGCGAAGTCGTCGAGTACCGAAGACATCTGTTGCCACGTGGCGTCGGCGGCTCCGCTTTTGCTCGCGCGAAAGCTCGCCTCGAGCTCGGCGCGCGTCGGGTCGTCCCAGACGCCCGCGAGATACTGCGCCGACGAATCGCACGGCGACGCGGCGACCTCTGTGGTGCCGGAGCCGAGGAACACCGCGAACGCCGCGGCCGCCGCCGCACCGGCGGCGAAGCCAAAGCGCCGCCACTGCGACCACGGGTCGCGCTCGAGCTCGGCGACCAGGTCCGCCATGGAGGAAAAGCGCTCCTGGGGCAGTCGAGCCATGCCGCGCATCAGGATGCGGTGCAGGCGCTTGTCGACCGTCGCGCCCGACGGCGGTGCGTCGGGCTTGCCCAAAATCACCTGCTCGCGCAGCCCGTTGAAGTCGCGCGCGCGAAACGGGCGCTCTTTGTAGAGGGCCTCGTACAACGACACCGCGAACGAAAACTGGTCGGACTGCGCCGTGAGCTCGGTGCCCATAAGCTGCTCGGGCGACATGTAGCGCGGCGTTCCCGGGCGCATGCCGTCGCGGGTCAAGCGGCCGTGCAGAACATCGCGCGACGAGGTGGATAGCGCATCGTCGCGAGAATCGAGCAGCTCGAAGCGATCGGAAATCTCTTCGGCCGACAGCATCGTGCCGCTGTGCTCATCGGCCACCCGCGCCAGGCCGAAATCGACCACGCGTACCCGGCCGTCTTCGCCGACCAGCACATTGTGCGGCTTGAAATCGCGGTGCACCAGGCCCGCTTCGTGGGCCGCCGACAGGCCGCGGCCCGCCGCCGCGAACACCCTTACGATCTCGGCTGGAGTCCGCGCCTCGCGCAGCCAGTCGCGCACGTTCTCGCCGCGGATCAACTCCATCGCCAGAAACACCCGGCCCTCGTCGACGCCCACGTCGAACACCGCGGCCACGTTTGGGTGCGATACCTGGGCCAGGGCCTGGGCCTCGCGCAGAAGTCGGTCGCGTTCCTCGCTGTCGCCAAGCCCATCGCGCAGCAGCTTGACCGCGACCTCGCGACTCAGCCCCGGGTCGAACGCGCGATAGACATCGCCCATGCCACCGCTGGCCAAATGCTCGACCACAATGTAGCGGCCGACGCACGCCCCCGCGCCCAGCCGGTCGCTGCGCCGCTCGCGAAGGGGACCCGACCCGGTGACCGTCGCGAGCGTCTCGCCATCTTCGCTCTGTCCCCCCGTCGACATCCGCCTCCCTCACAATGGTCGCAGAGTCCCCTACCAGCGAACAAGGCCTCGGGTGTTTCCGGTCCGAGTCGCCAGCGATTCCCTACACCGCCGGCAGTGTAGGTCGCAGTGTTCTTACCGACGTCCGCACCGCATCGATGACAACGTGCGCGCCCTCGCCTCACCTTCGGCACCTCACGAGACTGCGCCGTGTGCTCTCTGGGGCGCCAGCGACGATGTAGCTACTCGTTCGCGGCACCATTCAGGCGCTGCTGCCGTCGGGTACCGACGGACGCGTCGTTTGGCGACCGCGACGGACTCATCACCATCGACCAGTGCGGACTGCTACCGCCGCCTTGGTCTGGGTTCGAGCTGCCCTGGGCACCGCGGCCGTCGTTGTCCGACTCGTTGGGCTTGGCAGGCAAATTCATCTGTCATTTACTAAATGACAGTACTATAAAAATGACATGGAAGGGCTTGAGGTCTACAAGACGATACTCGAGGAACTACCCGGGATCTCGTCGTATCAGCTACTTAAGCCTGCATCCGGCGCGGAACACCGCGGCGACGCGCGCTTGCGACTGCGGACAGAGGCCGGCGCTCGCGAGTTCGTGGTTGAGGTCTACCGCAGCCACCTCACCCACAAAATGGCAGATCTCATAGTGAACGCGGGGGCCGGCAGCGAGGAGCCGCGCGTCATTCTTGCCCCCCACATCGGCGTGGGGTTGGCCGAGAAGCTCAGTGGCGCGGGCGTCAACTACGTCGACGCGAACGGCAACTGCCACATCGAGGCGCCGCCGCTCTACGTGCACATCGAGGGCAAGTCTGCCGGAGCGAAGGCGCGGGCGGACAAGGGGTTGAGAAGAGCGGGCTACCAGGTGCTGTTCGTCTACCTGGCCGAGACGAGTCTCCTCGACGCACCTATCCGACGAGTTGCTGAGCTTGCCGGCGTCAGTCGTCAGCCGGTCGCAGATATGCGTCACCGGCTGTTGGACGAGCAGTATGTCCTGTCGACGAAGTCGGCATTGCGCTGGCACCCGCGCAGACGCCAAGACGGGCTGAGTCTGTGGTTGCATGGCTACGAAACCACGGTGCGGCCTTCGCTGCTGTGGGGAACGTACCGGACCCAAGACAAGGACCCGGCAGAGCTCGAAGAGCGCCTCGAGCGGGGCCTGGCCGGGCTCACGAATTACGAGCTGCGATGGGGCGGCAGCGCCGCGGGCTTTCGCCTCACCGGCCACTACCGCGGTGCACGTACGGTCGCGCACGTTCGTTCGCCGCCCAACGACCTTCAGCGACGCCTCCCCGCGATGGAGGACCCGAGCGGAAACCTCGTGTTGATGGACGCTTTTGGGACGTTGAACTGGCAACCCGAACGCCGGACCGTTCACCCTTTGCTCGTGTACTCGGAGATCCTCCGCGAGGGGACCGAGCGGGCGCGCGAGGCAGCGCAGGAGCTCTACGAGGAGCATCTGCTCCCGACGTGGGAGCAGGTGGATTGAGTCTCACGCCCCCGCAGATCGAAGCGTTGGACGGCATTGCCCGGGCGTGGCCGCGCGCCAAGGCCGTGATCATCGGCGCCGCCGCCCTGGGCTTCTACTACGACATGCGATGGCGACGGACCGCAGACGTCGATCTTGTCGTGGCGCTCGAGCTGGAGGACTTTCCGGGCGCCTTGCTTGACCGCCCTGGGTGGCAGCAGCATCCGAGGAAGGAGCACGAGTTCGTTTCGCCGACGGGAGCCAGGGTTGACCTTCTACCAGCAGGCCCCAAGCTGCTCGAGGCAGGGACGATTACCTGGGCCGGAGGACAGGTCATGAGCCTCGCGGGAATGGGCTTGGCCTTCGCGCACGCCGAGTCGCACGCGCTCTCCGACCACCGCGCGGCGCTCGTCGCGCCGCCGCCGGTACTCGCCATCCTCAAGATGGTGTCCTACGCCGATCGGCCGTTTGAGCGAGAACGCGACCTCTAGGATCTCGCACACCTCCTTGCCGTCTATGTCGATGACGACAGCGATCGACGCTTCGACGAGGGGCTGGGCTACGACTTCGAGCTCGCTCCCGCCTATTTGTTTGGCCTTGACGTCGGTCGCATCGCCCGCACGGCGGCCCACCGCGCGCCTGTCGAACGCTTCCTCACCCGCGTTGGCGACCCCGACGGTGTCGAACACGCCGTGATGCGCAGTCTCGGGCTCTCCTACTGGCGTGACGAGGACTCACTCAAGCGTTCGCTCGAGGCCTTTCGGAATGGATTGGCCATGTCGCCTATCACTGGGGTCGCCCCAGAGCGCTGACCACCAACCCGGAGGCGACGGCCGCGAGGCCTGAGTCGTAAACGAGGCCGCGCTACCGCCACAAGCCCCAAAGCCCCTTCCGTAGCGGGGTGTCGAGGTCGAACCAGACGCGCATGGGTTTTTCGCCTTCGTGGCGTTGGTACTGGATGGGGCCGCAGTAGGTGAGGGGGCCGCGGGAGACGAGGTTGACCATGAGGACGGTGTGGGGCTGGTCGTTGACGTCGATGTCGCGGTGGCCGACGCGCCAGGAGGAGGTGTCGGTGGAGCCGAAGAGCGGGGCGATTTGGTCCCGGGTGTCTTCGTTCCAGAGGACGGGGCCGGTGTATTCGTGGACGGGGCCGATGAACGCGGGCGACGGGTTCGATGCGGGACAGGTCGGGCAGGGGGCAGGTTTCGCGGATGCAGGACGCCTGTCTTTTTTCGCAACCGGCGGAGCGGGCGCCCGATACCGGGGGTGTTCGACCACAACTGCCTCGCATCACGAGCCCCCACCCATGCCAACGATTGAAAAGAGCGCCGCCCCCGCCCGTTTCCAGATGATGGAGGACGTTGAATCCTACGGCGTTCGCGCCGACGGGGTGCCGGAGTCGATTGCTCGCGCCGAAGTCTTTTCGAGGGAGTCCGCGGCGCCGGTGGCTGGCGCGGCAGAGGGCGTGCCGGCTGCTCGTTCGACTCGTCAGCCGCAGGACGGCGTCGACGACGAGCCGAGCTGGCTCGACGAGGCTCTGGGTCGGGCGAACCAGGCTCGTAAGGTGGTGTCGCATGGCACGAAGGCGGTGAAGACGACGGCGACGGTGGCGGCGTCGCGTGCTCTGACGGTCGCCCACTCGGTCCGTGAGGTCGCCACGCAGCCGGGCCTTGCGAAAGACGCGACGAAGGCGGCGATGGAGATAGCGAGTCGGACCGAGGGCCTCATGCGGGAGACGTCCACGGCGTTGCGCGTCGCTGATACGCTCGGCAAGGCGGCGTACTGGGGCGGCGTTGTTGCCAATGCGAGCAAGATCGCGGAGGACGTGATCGACAATCGGGGCCCGACCCGGGCGTCCGTGATGCCGGGGCTGGACCTCGCGGTCGGCGCGGTGGGCCAGGCGGCGCCCAATCCCCTGGTCAAATCGTTCTCGGTTGGTTGGTCGGTGGGCCGCGCCGCCGATTCGGCGGTCGGCTTGAGTGATGGGGCCTCGGACCTGGCCATTACGGCCACGGGGCAACGCGTTCGCACGGACATCCGCGGCACCCTGGCAAATTCCGAGTACGCGCTCGGCAGCGATGCGGCCCTTGATGACCTGGTGGCGCGCCTGGCCACGGGAAAGGCGACCAACAGTGACCGCGGCGCTGTCCGCCACCTGCTCCACGAGGCGCGAACGGCGGGTGTCCTTCGTGACGACGGGTCTATCGACAAGGGGCGCGCCCGCGAGCTGGTCGGCTGGTGGGCGGATGGCGATCTGGTGGACGCCATCCGCAGGGCCCAGATCGCGGAGAAGTTCCTCTAGCTGCTAGTGTGCCGGGCGGAGGCCGCGCGCTCGCTGTGCGTAGATTTCCTCTGCCAGTTGCTGCCTTCCCCCGGTCCGCTCTCGGAGGCATCCATGGAGACTGCGTTTTACGTGCTCGTTTTCTCGGTACCCGTCGCAATGCTCGGCTGGGTCTTCGTGCGCTCGGTCAGGTCGGGCATGAGGAAGGTCGAGTTTGCCGATTTTCTGGTTCAAGCGGGCTTCGGACGTAGCCGCGGGAATGCTCTTTTGTTTGAACGGGTGTCCGGCGAGGTCCCGATCCGGGTTCGCCACGTGTTCGACAAAGACGAGCACGGAAATCGAACGGAGCGCGGGTGGCGCGTCTTCACGACCGCTGACGGTCTTTCGCTCGCACGGTTCACGGTCCGCCACAGGAGTCTCGATGCCGTGGACTCGCGTCGCGGCCACGAGGTTTTCGACGCGGGCAGCCTGCTCTGTCCTGGCGATGCCGCCCCGGTTCGCGCAGCACTCGAGCCCACCGGACACTTGCTCCAGGGACTGCTGAATCGAGTGCCGCGTGCCAGCCTCGACGTCGGGGGAGAAGAAATCGCCGTCGAGCTTCCGGTGGTGAACGACCCGGAGCTCGTGCTCCTGGCGGCGAAGGCCGTAGAGGAGCTGGCGCGACGAAGAAGCGCTCTTCCTCAGGGGGCTGGAGAGCAGCAGGTCGCGTCGCTTCCTCGGGCGCGAAAGCTCTAGACGGCACCGCGCCCTTCTTGCTGGAAGTCGCGAGGCCGTGAATTCTCAACTGATGATTGAACGGGCCGACGTTGGGCCCCTGGCGCGTGCCGATGCTCGATATCCATATGCTTTGCGAGGCCGTTTTCGAGGCCAGGAACAAGAAAGACGACTTGAAGCGCCAGGTCGACGATGCGGACAGGCAGTTTCGAGAGGCCCAGGCAGAGCTTGCCGCTGCACTTCGGGATACGGGCAGCGACTCCGTCGAGCACGGGGACTTTGTACTGGCGACGAAGCGCACGGTCCGGTGGAAGGTGCCGCCTGCGGCGAGGCAGCGTCTGGTTGGAGTTCTGAAAGAGTACGTCCCCGAGCTGGTGAAGGAGACCGTCAACGTCAGCTCCCTGTCTGCGTATCTGCGCAAGAACGAGGACGGGCTCGAGTCTTCTGAGCCGGCCTGGTGGCGGGAGCTCAAGGATTTGCTGGACCGGGCGGAGACCGACGATATTTCGATTCGAAAACGCCGGACGTAGTGCCGTGACGGCGGCGTCGGGGCGCGTTGCATCGGGCGGTCGGGTGGCTGCTGTCTTGTTGCTCGAGATACGCAAGACGCGGGACCTACTTGTCGAGCCCCGTTTCGGCGAGCCACTCGTCGACTTCCGCTACGGTTTTGGCGTGGCCGGCTTCGTCGAGAATTGCGCGAGCGGCTTTGGCTTCTTGGCGCGCGGCGCTGCGCTTGCCTTGCAGCAGGAGTGCTTTGGCCATGAGGGCTCGGGCGGCGCCGATCTTTTCCGGTCCTTGCTTGAACTCTGTCGCGACGGAGATTGTCTCTTGCGCCCAGCGGGCTGCGGCCTGCGGGTCTTTGCGAGCAATGGCCAAGCTGGTGCGATAGAACAGAGGAAAGATGATAGCGGGAATCCTCGGCTCGTAGGCTGACAGCACTGCGTAGCTTTTTTCGAGTTGGGCCTCCGCATCGTCGAACCGGCCGGCCTCGATGTAGTCGTTCGAGAGTTCGGCGCGCACGCTCGCCATCCAGGGGTCGTTTGGCAGTAGCTTCGATTCGAGCGTCTTGACGGCACTTTCTAGCTCGGCGGTGGCTTCTTGCGTGCGGTCCGCAGCGCGCAGGGTTCTTGCGAACGCGATCTTCGACTGGGCGACCCTCGGGTGGTCTGCTCCGAAGTGCTGGGTGTACACGGTCACCGACCGTCGCGAGACCTCGAGCGCCTCGTCGACTCGATTCTGACTGAGCAGCGCTCCTCCGATCAGAGCGAGGCAGTGAGCAACCGACGGGTACGTGTCGGAGTAAAGCCTCGTAAAGAGTTCCATGGCGCGCCGGGCGGTTTTCTCGGCGTCGTGGGGGCGACCACTTTCCGTGTATTGCATCGCGAGGTTGGCGAGTTGGGTTGCGGGGACATGGTGCTCTTCTCCGTAGAACGCCACCGCGCGCGCCACGGCTTGCTCGTAGAGTTTGACCGCCTCTTCGCGGTTGCCGAGTCGGGATTCGACGTTGGCGACTCCCTCCAGGTGGCCTGGCCAGTGCCGTTCAGCGGCTTCATCCAGCTGCTGCTCGAGGATGACCTGCCCACGCGCCAGGTAGGATCGCGCAAGCTGGTAGTCACCGCGCACCGAGGCTGCTCCGGATAGCCGATCGAGAATGTCGTATCGTGTTTCGGGCAGGCCTTCAAGTCGCGCCAGTACGATGTCGGCCACTTCATCAAGGCCTTTTGAAAGGGCCGGCCCTATGTCGGTGGAGGCGGCGACCATGTATCCAAAGGCTTGACCTACCCGGTAGTTGTCTCCAGCCGCTGCATAGTCTTGCGCCGATACCTTGGCGAGCTCGTACATCTTCGTCGAGTTGTAGAGCTCGCCCTCGATGCCGGCGAGAGCGAGCGCGATCTTGGCGCGGATGGGGGCAAAGCCGGTGGCGTCGGCTTCTTTGTAGAGCGAACGCAACTCTTCCAGGTGCTTTGGACCGTTGCCGGCAAGCAGCTCTTCCCACAGACGGTCGACCTGTTCGTAGAGCCGTTCGACTTTGCGCCGACTCTCTGGAGAGTCGGGCTGCGACGAGCGAAGTGCGTCGAGGTTCAGACAAGCAGAGGTTGGAACGAGCGCGTCTAGAAGGTGAAGAGGGGCGGGCGTTCCCTCGTCACCGCGCTGGGCTACCCGAACGATCGCTCCAAGGCGCGACTTTTGTCTCGCGAGGCACTGTGTGATCAGCCGATAGTCCGCCTCGGCCCGCGTGCCTTCTTCGTGGGTTTCGCGGCAGGTCGACTCCTGCGTTCGATTCCAGTCGGCGACGTACGAGTCGATTCGCGAGACGAAGTACTCACCCTCGCGGCTGGCGGGTGTGTCCGGCGAGCCGGGCTCGCCAAGCTTCGACCGTGTTGGACGGTCCCAGATACCCGCCCAGGCATCGGGTTCGATATCGCAGGATATGCCGGCTCCGGCAACGCCGCGGGCGACCGCGATGGCAGCGACGGCAAGCGAGGCGGCCAACGCCACACCGAGGAGTTTCGCCCGATGGCGAGCAACCCATCTCCAGAGCCGCTCCACAGCGTTGTAGTGATGGGCCGCCACGAATTGCCCCTGTTGGAACCGGAGCAGGTCGGCGGCGAAGCCGGACGCGTCTCCGTAGCGGTCGCTCGGCGTTCTGGCCATGGCTTTTTCGACGATCGCCGCGAGTTCCCTCGGAGCGCCGGCTTCGCAGTCGGTGACCGGCGGTGGCGCTCCTGCTCGGACTTGATCGAGCACCGAACTGCCGCTGCCGCCTTCGGCGTACGGCGCAGAGCCCGTTAGCAAGTGGTACAGCAAGGCCCCGAGAGCGTAGACGTCGGCGGTCGGGCCGAGCTCGGCGTCCCCTCTCGCCTGTTCTGGCGGCATGTAGGCGGGGGTTCCCATCACGGAACCGACCCGAGTCATGTTCTCGGTATCCGGTTTGTCGGCCGCATCCGGCGGAGGGGACCCCGGGGCCTGCTCGGGGGCGGCGAGCTCCTTTGCAAGCCCCCAGTCAATGACGACGGTCTCGCCAAACCGCCCAACAACGACGTTGCTGGGCTTGATATCCCGGTGAATGACGCCCTTTTCGTGGGCAAACGCAATGGCCTCGGCTACCGCCAACACGTTCGGGATCAGCACGAGACGCTCATCCAGATCGCGTGCCCGCCCGAGCAGGTCGCGGAGCGATTCGCCGTCGATGAGTTTCATCTCATAGAACGGCTCGCCGCTCGGCCAAAAGCCCACGTCGTAGACGGGCACGATGCCCGGGTGTTCGAGGCGCGCCGTGATTCGCGCCTCTCGCAGGAAGCGACGCTCCGCGAGCGCGCGACGGTCGATTAGCTCCTTCACCGCGACGTCGCGTCCAAGCTGGCGATCGTGGGCGCGAAGCACTCGCCCGATTCCTCCGCGGCCGTGTTCGCCGATCACCAGGAAGCGCTCGGGCGACCGCACGCGAACCTCATTGGGGGCTTCCGCCGAGCCGTGCTCGGTATCTGCAGCGGTCTCGGTCCGGGTGTCGTCAACGGGGCTCTTCACTGGCGGCCATCCTAGCCGGGCTCGCGCCGGCGTGGCGGGTCATGTTCTGGTCCACGGGCGAACCGGCGCTCGGCCGGCAGGCGGCGGCGTTGACCGGGTGGAACGAACGAAAGGCACGGTAGGGCGCTGTTCACCGGATCTTGCCTTTGAGGGGCCGCGGCCGTGTGCCTATGCTCGCGGCCTCATGTTCGAACGCGCCTGGTTTCGCTCGTGGTTGTTGTTGCTGGCTTTCGCGGTGGTGATGGCTTCGACCGCCTGTGGTGAGGAGGGCGGCGGCGCGGGCAACGACGGGACGACCGACAGCGGGACCACCGATACCGGCACGACTGAGACCGGCGATGGCGATGGCGACGGGACCGGCGATGGCGATGGCGATGGCGACGGGACCGGCGATGGCGACGGCGACGGCGACGGGACCGGCGACGGCGACGGCGACGGCGATGGCGACGGTGACGGCGAGGACACCCGGGATATCGCCGAAGCGCTGGCGGCCATTGAGGGCATGACGGTGGTCGAGCTGGCGGTGGAGCTGGAGGGCTACCGGTTCTTTCGCCTGACGTTCGAACAGCCGGTGGATCACACCGACGCGACGAACGGCACCTTCGTGCAGCACATGACGCTGCTGCACCGAGATCGATCGGCGCCGACGGTGCTGATTACGAACGGCTACTATGGTTCGACCCGGGCGCGGCGCGGAGAGCTGGCGACGCTGTTGTCGGCAAACCAGCTGTCGGTCGAGCACCGGTTTTTTGCGCCGTCGGTGCCGTCGGTGGTCGATTGGTCCAAGCTGACCATCGCGCAGTCGGCAAACGACCACCACCGCATCGTGACGGCGGTGCGGCCGCTGTACTCGGCGCCGTGGGTCAACACCGGCGCGAGCAAGGGCGGCATGACGGCGATGTACCACCGCTACTTTTTCCCGAACGACGTCGACGGCACGGTGGCGTACGTGGCCCCGCATTCGTACGGGGCGCGCGATTCGCGCTACGCGGATTTCTTCGCCGACATCGGCAACGAGACGTGCCGCGGCGACGTGCGGGCCCTGCAGCGGGAGCTTCTGTCGCGGCGGTCGGCCATGCTCGAGGCGGCCGAGGCGTACGCCGCGGGGCGCGGTTTGTCGTTTGTCAGGGTCGGCGGCGTCGAGTCGGCGTTCGAGGCCGCGGTGCTGGAGGTCGAGTGGTACTTCTGGCAGTACGCGGGCTTGCGCGGGTGCGGCGGGTTGCCCTCGACCGACGGAACCGACGCCGAGTTGTTCGACGCGATGAACAACCTGGGCGGCTTGTTCTACGCGTCGGATTCGTTTCTCGAGACCTACGGGCCGTACTTCTTTCAGGCGCACACCCAGCTGGGCTACCCGGCGGTCGATCGGTCGCATCTCGCGGATTTGCTCGAGACCGACTCGATCAATCTCGAGGAGGGGGTGCCCCCGGTCGGCGCCCAGGTCGTGTTCGACGCCCAGCCGATGGTCGACGTCGCCGACTGGCTGGCCACCGAGGCCAGCGAAGTCATGCTGGTCTACGGTGAGTTCGACCCGTACACGGCGGGCGCCTACGAGCTCGGCGACGCGGCGGACTCGTTTCGGTTCGACGTCGCGGGTGGCACCCACGGCGCCAGCATCTCCGCCCTGGCGACGTCCGACCGCGAGGCGGCATTCGCGGCCCTCGAGCGCTGGACCGGGGTTGCGCCGGCGCGCCTTGGCCCGGCGCAGGCACCGAGCACACTCACGGGCGTCGCACTGCGGCGGCAGCGCGAGGTCGATGCCTGGCTTGCCCGCCGGTTGGCGCGGTAGGCGGCAGCGGCTACTTTTTGCGGCCCTGCAGAAAGCCGTCGGCGACGCCGTAGATCCACGTCAGGCAGGCGACGGCGCCGGCGACGGGGGCGATGAGCGGAATGCCGATGGCGGCAATGGCGCCGGCGCCGAGGTAGGTGACGCCCACGCCGATGCCCTTGTTGGTCTCGCCGTTGATGAGCTGGCCGACCCCGGGAAGAATCACGGATCCGACGCCGGCGATGACGCCGCGCACGTTGTTGGGCTCGCTGCCGCCCGTGGTCGTCAAAGCCTTCGACATGCCTAAAGGGTAGGCACGGAACCGACCGGCGGCAAGTCCCCGAGAACTGCCCGAATTTTCAAGTCGAAATTCGCGACGCTACGCGACGCGACTACGAAAGGTTGTGGAAGACCTGCTGCACGTCATCGTCCTCTTCGAGGGCGGCGACGAGCTTGAGGACTTCTTCGGCCTTTTCGTCGTCGAGCTCGTTGGGCGTTTGCGCGATGAACTCGGTGCCCGAGGCGAGGACTTCGATCTTCTTTTCCTCGAGGGCGGTTTGCATGTTGCCAAAGTCGGTGAGGGCGCAGCGCACGACCAGGCACGGGTCGTCGTTTTCCGTCGTTCCTTCGCCCATCTCCTCGAGACCGTGGTCGATGAGCTCGAGCTCGAGCTCTTCGGCTTCGAGGCCGTCGGGCTTGAGGCGAAAGACGCCCATTCGCTCGAAGCCAAAGCTCACGCTGCCCGAGTTGCCCATGTTGCCGCCCTTCTTGTTGAAGATGTTGCGAACATTGGCAACGGTGCGCGTGGGGTTGTCGGTGGCCGCGACGACCAGGATGGCGATGCCGTGGGGGCCGTAGCCTTCGTAGATGGCCTCTTCGTAGTCGGACGTGTCCTTGTCCGACGCGCGCTTGATGGCGGACTCGACCTTGTCCTTGGGCATCGAGACCGAGCGCGCGTTCTGGATGGCCCGGCGCAGGGCCGGGTTGGCGTCGGGGTCGGGCCCGCCGGCCTTGACCGCCATGGTGATCTCGCGGGCCACGCGCGTGAAGATCTTGGAGATACGCGCCGACCGGGCAAAGATCGTGTGCTTTCGCGCCTCGAAAAAACGTCCCATTACCGGCGACTTTGGCCGCCCGAGCGGTTCGAGTCAACCGGCTAAGCGGCCGAGCCGGCCGCGCCGGCCGCCGGCGGGCGAGCCCTTCGCCGGGACCTGCTACTGTTGCCGGCGATGTCATCGTTCGATCAGTTCACGGGAACCGATTCCTATATTGCTTCCGAGGACCTGCGGGCCTCGGTGAACGTGGCCTCGGCCCTCGAGCGGCCGCTTCTGGTCCGCGGCGAGCCAGGCACGGGCAAGACGCTGCTGGCGGAGAACGTGGCCGCCGCGTTGGGGCTCGAGCTGGTTACCTGGCACATCAAATCGACAACGAAGGCGCAGGACGGCCTGTACATCTACGACACGGTGGCCCGCCTGCACGACAGCCGTTTTGGCGACGGCGACGTGCGCGACATCAAGCGCTACATCTCGCTGGGCCCGCTGGGCCGCGCGCTGGCGGCCGACTCGCGGGTCGTGCTGCTAATCGACGAGATCGACAAGGCCGACATCGAGTTCCCGAACGACCTGCTCCTGGAGCTCGACCGCATGGAGTTTGCGATTTCCGAGACCGGCGAGCGCATCAAGGCCAAGCAGCGCCCCCTGGTCATCATCACGTCGAACAACGAAAAGGAGCTGCCCGACGCGTTCTTGCGCCGGTGCGTTTTTCACTACATCCAGTTCCCGGAAAAGGAGCTGATGCAGCAGATCGTTCGCGTGCACCACCCCGACGTCGAGCAGAAGGTGCTGGATCAGGCCCTCGAGGTCTTCTACAACGTTCGCGAGGTGCCGCGGCTGCGCAAGCGTCCGTCGACCAGCGAGCTCATCGACTGGATCTGCGCTCTTCGCAAGGCCGGCGTCGACCTGTCGAGCGTGGGCGGCGGCATTCCGTTTCTGGGCACGCTGCTCAAGACCGAACAGGACCTCGAAACCCTGGGCAAGCGAGCCAAGGCCTAGGGGCAACACCGGTGCTGGTCGACTTTTTGTTCGAGCTGCGGCGGCGCAAGCTCAAGGTCTCGACCCACGAGTGGAACGCGCTGCTCGAGGCCCTGGCTCTCGGGCTGCACGATTCGTCGCTCGACGGCTTCTATCGGCTCGCGCGGACCATCTGCGTCAAAGACGTGGCCGACTTCGATGCCTTCGACGAGGCGTTTTTGGCCTACTTCAAAGACGTCGAGCGCATGGGGCTGGAGATCACGTCGGAGATGCTCGACTGGCTGTCCGACCCGCGGCAGCTCGATCATCTGACCGAAGAGCAGCGCCGGGCCCTGCAGTCCCTGGATCTCGATCGCCTGCGCGAACTCTACGAGCAGCGCCTGCGCGAGCAAAAAGAGCGCCACGACGGCGGCAACCGGTGGGTCGGAACCGGCGGTACGTCGCCTTTCGGTCGCGGCGGCAAGCACCCCACCGGGCTCAAGGTGGGCGCCGACGCCCACGGCGGTCGGTCGGCCATGCAGCTGGCCGAGGAGCGCCGGTTCCGGGGGTATCGCAAAGACATCGTCCTCGACGTTCGACAGATCGACGTGGCCCTGCGCCGCCTGCGCGACCTGGGCCGCGAGGGCGCGGAAGAAGAGCTCGATCTCGACGGCACCATCGACAAGACCTGCAAAAACGCCGGCGACCTGGAGCTCGTTTGGCAACCGCCCAAGCGCAACCGCGTCAAGGTGCTGCTGCTCATGGATGTGGGCGGCTCCATGGATCCGTATTCGCGGCTGTGCGACCGGCTGTTCACGGCGGCGTCGCGCTCGGGCCGCTTTGCTCGCTTTCGCCACTACTACTTTCACAACTGCATCTACGACGAGGTCTACGAAGACGCCGCCTTTACCGAGCCGGTCAAGGTCGTGGACCTGCTGGCGGGCAGCGACCGCGACGAAAAGCTCGTCGTCATCGGCGACGCATTGATGCATCCCTCGGAGCTGCTCGACTCGGGCGGAGCCCTGTACTTCTACCGGCACAATCCGACGGCTGGCCTCGAGTGGCTGCGCCGGGTCGAAGACCATTTTCGCCGGGCGGTGTGGCTCAACCCCGAACCCGAGAAGTACTGGCCGCGCAGCACCATCGAGGTCATCGCCAACGTCTTTCCGATGTACTCGTTTTCGCTGCAGGGCCTCGACGCCGCGGTTCGCTATCTCATCGCGGGCGGCCAGCGACCCACCGTGGGTGACGGCACCACCGGCCTGGGCCGCTGGTTCTTATGAGTATTGGCTGGCTTTTTCAGATCTCGACGCCAAGGCAAGCGCGCTAGCCTTCAACAGTGACGGAGCGGTGCCGCGAGCTTATCCACTTCCTCGATTCCTCATCCAACCAGGGCGCGTCGTTTCCCCAGTCCTGGGGCGAGGGCGTGGGCGTTGAGGGGCCCGGAATCGCCGCGCTAGCGGGCTTCGTCGACGCGGATTGGGTGTCGTTGAAGCGAACGTGCGCATCGAAGACCGACACCTGGGTCGAGTGCCTCGTCTTCCTTCTGTCGAGCGCCGATGATTCCGCCTCCCGGGGGTTTCTCGTGCAGCTGGCTCTGGATGGTAGAGACGAGAATCTCGTGGATGCGATGGAGCACATTCAGGAATTCAGAGACGAATTGCCTGCTCCGACCCGGCGGGCACTCGACTCCCGATTGGAAGCCGTACTCAGGAGCCGCATCGAGAAAGCCAGCGAGCCTTGAGCCGCGGGCTCTGGGGCTAGGTCGTTGGCTCGTCGTCGCCCCAGCGGGCGCGAAACACGGTCTTCTCTGCCCCCTTGGACCGGCAGGAAACGAGCTCGCCGCGGACGTTCTTGGCGCCGGAGAGCTCGAGCATGCCGCAGGCGTAGCCGAGCACCGAGTAGGTGTGCACCAGGTGCGGCATCGGAAAGTCGACGATCTCCGCATACGCCGTGTGCTCGTGGGCGTCGGCGCTCAGGACGAGCTTGCCGGCGTTGAAGTGGGCGGCCCACGCCGCGGCAGCTCGGTCGAGTACCCAGGCCACCGACCCGATGCGGATGAACATCGAAAAGAACCGCGGAATGTTGGTGTGCGCGGTCCAGCAGGAGATTTCCTGATTGAGCGTGCCGTCGCCTGAGCCGAAAAGCTCGTCCACCGCGACGGACAGCTCGATGTACATCGGAAAGTTGTACCAGGCCGTGCGATCGACATCGCTGCGCAACAAATTGCGCCCGGCCGCGGATACGGCGCCGAGCAGTCGCTCGATGCCGACCTCGCCGAACTTGTGACGGACCCAGTTGACCTTGCCCCACACGCCGCTGCCGCGGACCTGCAGGTGGTGATGTCCCGTGCCGGTGGCCAAGGTCGTTCCGCGCTACTTTTTCATCCAGTCCGGCACGGGGCCTTCGTCTACCGCGGGACCGTCCGGCACGGGCTCCGGCGCGGGGGTCGGCGCCGCGGGCTTGTCGGGCTCGGGCTCGTCGGCCGGCGGCTTGTCGGCGGCGGGCTTCGGATCATCGGCGGGCGGCTTGGGCTTGTCGGCCGGCGGCTTGTCCGCCACGGGCTCGGGTTTGTCGGGCTTGTCGGCCGCGGGCTTCGGTTCGTCCTTCGGTCGCGGCGGCTTGCGCTCGACCACGGCGGGGGTGGGCTCGGGGCGCGGGCGCGGCGTGGCGGCCACCGCCGGAAGCTCTTCGAGCTGCAGGCTCAAGCCCAGCTTCATCGCGGTGTCGGCCTCGGCAAAGCTAACCTTGCGCAGGTCGACGACCTCGCTGGCGCTGCGAAAGCCGCGCTTGCGCAGCGAAACGCGCAGGGTCTTGGTGCGGGCGAGACGCCCTTCGAGCGCGATCTTCGCGGGGGTTTGCTGATCTTGCTTGCGCCCGTTGATGACCACGGCGGCGCCGGACGGCTCGGACTCGATCAGCACCAGGCGAGGCTTCTGTTCGAGGGCCACGACGACGGGCTTGTCGCCGGGTTGGAACTCGACCTTGCGCGACAGATAGCCAGGCTTGGCCACCTCGACCGCGTAGGTCTCGGCCGGGTTGAGCCCCTCGAGCGTGAGCGGCGTGGGGCCGCTCTGTTCGCTTTCGTCGCCGAGCAGGGTTGCCGTGGCGCCGTCGACCTTGGATTTCACCACGACCTTGACGGGGTCGAAGGCGGGCTCGGGCTCCGGTTCGGGCTCGGGCTCGGGTTCCGGCTCGGGCTCGGGTTCGGTGGGCTCGGGCTCGGGAATCGCGACCGGCGCCTCGGCCATCTCGGCGGGAGACGCCGCCGGCGGTCCGTCGTCGCCGGTATTCGCGTTGTCCGTTGCGGCGCTGTCGGCGGCACCACCGCCGAAGTCGATGACGTCCATGCCGAAGACGACGTAGCCGCCAACGCCCAGCAGCAGCACGGCGACCAGCAAAAAGGCGCCCAGTCCACCGCCCGACTTCTGTTCTTTTTCCGCGTCGGCTGGCGGCACGGGCGTTCGGTCCGTTCCGTCGTCTTTGCCGCGCGCCTTGCGAACCGGGGCCGGCTCGGCCGCGGCGGTGGCGACCGGGGCTTCTTTCTCGGCCTTGGCTTTGGCCTTGGCCTTCTTTTGCTCGTCGGCCTGCTTCTTTCGCTCGTCGGCCTGTTTCTTTTCCTCGCGCCGGGCGGCGAGCTCGTCGGCGCTCGGCTCGGGCGGTGCGACGGGCTCGGGTTCGGGGGCGGGAGCGGCTGCCGCGGGCTCGGCCGGTTTTGGCTCGGCCTGCTTGCCGGGCAGGATGTTGGTCGTGGCGTCGAACGCAGCCTCGTCGTCGTCCTGGCTGGCCTCGCCTTCCTGCTCCTGGTCGAGCAACTGCGAGTTCTCGGGGTCGGCCGTGCTGTGGACCAGCGCGTCCAGGTCGGCGACCCGCGTCTTTTCTTCGAACACGTCGTCCGAGTAGTCGCCGGCGTCTGAGTGAAACGGCATGGGCGAGGGCAGGGGCGTCGCGTCGGTGCGCTCGTCGCCAAAGCCCCCGGTCTTGGGCGCCTTGCCGAGAATCTGGCCCGACTCGCTCGAGCTCTTGGCCAGGCCCTTGACCAGCGGCGCCGGAGCGACGCGAGTCGGGGAGTCGCCAAACTGGCCGGGACTGGCCTTGGCTCGGTCGCCGCCCTGGGCGGCTTTTTGGGTCAGGATTCGGTCGAGGACTTCCTGGCTCTCGGGAGGCAGGCGGTCGAAGCGCACGCCCATGCCGGGGGCTACTCCGCCCCGGTTGGGATCGTGCTCGCGTGTCCACACCACCGTGCCCTCGCCGCGTATGAGCGGCGAGGCATCCTTGAGCTGGAACTCGAACTTCAGCGTGGTCCCGACCGCGAGCGGGTCCTTGGTCCGAATGAAGATGCCACCGTGGCTAATGTCGACCGAGTACCGCTCGATGAATTGGTCGAGGGTCTCGCTCTTGAATTTGATCTTCAGCGTGACCGGGGTCCGCTTCGCTTGACGACTCTGGGTGTTGGCCAAGGGTCACTCCTGCGCGAAACATCGCCGCGCGCTTTTCGCTGGCGCGTGTCCCCCCGTTGGTCAGGCGATGGACAGAGCCAAACCTTTGCCAAATCTTACGAATACCTAGGCGGCAAATCAAACATCGTTACCGCCCTACCTCTGACCACATTGCTCCACGGGGCTTTGCTCACCGCGAAAGCGAAATGCGAATTGCGGCTTGATCGCGCGTTTACGGCTTCGCTTCGGCGATGAGCTGCGCGCCGGTGGCAATGCCCCACGTCCACGCGGCGGCGATCATGGGCAGCCCGATGGCCACGACCACCAGGGGAATGCCGACCAAAAACAGAGCCAGCTGGGCCATGCCGGCGCGGGTCTTGCCCCCGACCAGGCTGCCCGCGCCCGGGCAGACCATGGCGTTGAGGAACATGGCACTCACGGCCTGGCCCGAGGTAACCGGTCGCGACAGGGCCTGCGGCGCGGCGAGCGAGCGCACGACCATGGCCCGCGGGGGCTCGAACACGGAGCCGTGCTGCGGCGCTTCGGCGGTCAGTTGCTGCTGCTGCTCGGCGAGCCAGTCGATGGAAAGGGGCCTGTGGGGGCGCTCGGGCATGACGTAGCGCGCGTGGCCGTCCTCGTCGGCGACCAGCTCCAGGACCCCTTGCTCGACTAGCGTGCCCATGTGGCGCCGCGCCTCGGAGATCGAGCAGCCCGTGAAAAACGCCAGCGCCGACGGCGTGAGCTCGATCGACGTCGTCATGGCCAATCGAAGAAACTCACGTTCGAACCGGGCGTACTCCATCGTCACACTCGTTTTTCAATTGTGACGCATTTGCCGCGCGCCCGGGCGACAAATTCAGTCGTCGTCGCCGTCGGGGCTGGGAAGCGGGCGAATCTGCGACCGGCCGATCAGCGTTAGATGGCTTCGTTCGCGCAGCGTTCGCCGCGCCTTCTCGCGCTCGGCGGCGCTGCGGGCGATCGCGTCCTCGGCGAGGCTGATCTCCGTGAGCAGCTCGTCGGCATCGGTCTGACCAACGTCGCCGCGGTCGCGCGCCGCGAGCAGTCCCTTCTTCACCACCTGCATCGACGCGAGGGCGTGGTGCCGATCGCCAGAGGCCCGGCGCGCCCAGGCCTCGTCCACGGCGGCGGCGACCTCCAGCCGGAGCCGCTCGAGGTAGATCACGCCCCGGTCGGCGGACAGCGCCATCTCGGGCAGCTCGATGCCGAGGATGTGACCGTCGCCGGCGCTGCCGTCGCGGTTGCGGTACGTCAGCGTGAGCCGGGCGACCCGGCGGCCCTGGGCGCCAGGTTCCCGATGGAGCTTAAAGAGCACGTGACGGGGCGGTCCGCACGCCAGGTCGCCCATGCTCACCACCAGCCCGTCGTCCGACGGGCGCGCCGGCAGGCGGTGCAGAACCTCGACCGAGACGATGTCTTCGGCGGGCATGAGCTTGAGTTCAGCCGCGGTGGCCGCGACGCTGAACACGCCCTGGAGCTCGGCGCCGAACGCGCCCGGAATCGCTTCCGGGGTGGACAAGTAGTAGAAGCCGCCGCCCGAGCGCCGGGCGATCTCGGTGAGCAGCTCGTCGTCGAAGCTCTCGCCGATGCCCATGGTGGTGGTGTTGATTCCGCGCTTGGACTCTTCTTCGCCCATGCGGGCCAGGCGCTCGCCGTCGGTAATGCCGACCGAGGGCTGCCCGTCCGTGAGCAACACCACACGCGAAACGGCGTCGCGGACGAAGCCGGACGCGACGACGTCGGCGGCTTTCTTCAGGCCGGCGGCCAGGTTGGTGCCGATCCCGGTTTCGACGGCGTCGAGAGCGGCGAGCAAGCTTTTGCGCCCCGCCTCGTCGGCGCGGGTGGCGGGATGGGTGATTCGCGCCGACGCGTCGAACGTAACGAGGCCAATTCGGTCACGCTGGTCGAGCCGCTCGACGAGCTGCTGGGCGGCCGCGCACGCCTGGCTGATGCGCGGGCCCCGCATGGACGACGACCGGTCGATGGCGAGGCAAAGGTTGACGGGCGCTCGGTCCGCGTCCCGGGTTTCGCCGCTGGCTTCGACGGTCGCGAGCACGTAAACCCGCGGGCCGTCGGTCGTTGCCAGGTACCCCAACTCCACCTGCACCGCACGAGCATACCAGTGTTGCTCGGGCGGCTGGCCGCCGACCCGCGCTCCCGGCGCCGGCGGTGTGGCCCGACTGTGGCGGCGCCGAAGAGGCGCGATGTAACTGCGGTTGCTCGCACAGTTTCGGGGGAGCTGCGCCGCGCGCTGTCATGCCTGGCAGCTAGTGTCGGCGGCGCGTGCAGCGAGGGCGCGCAACCGGGCGCCGCGACCCGCCGGCGAGCTCTCGTTGCTGCAGGGGCGTGTTCGGGACACACTTTCGGTTTGCCGGTTGACCGCGGCCGGCCCGACGCGTAGAGTGCCCGGGTCAAAAACGCCGTAACCTGTCGAGAATATTAAGAGAAATGCCCAAGCAAACCAAGTTCGTGTTCGTCACCGGCGGCGTCGTCTCCAGTCTCGGCAAGGGGCTCGTGAGCGCCTCCATCGGAGCTCTCATGGAGAACCGCGGCCTCCGGGTCGCCAACATGAAGCTCGACCCGTACATCAACGTGGATCCGGGCACCATGAACCCGTTCCAGCACGGCGAGGTCTTCGTGACCGACGACGGCGCCGAGACCGACCTGGACCTCGGGCACTACGAGCGCTTCGTTTCCACCCGGATGTCGCAGCTCAACAACGTGACCACCGGGCAGGTCTACAACACGGTCATTCAGAAGGAGCGCGCCGGCGAGTACCTGGGCGGCACGGTCCAGGTGATTCCGCACATCACCGACGAGATGAAGCGCCGGGTGCTGCGCTGCGCCGAGGGCCTCGACCTGCTGATCGTCGAGGTGGGCGGCACCGTTGGCGACATCGAGTCACTGCCGTTTCTCGAGGCGGTGCGCCAGCTGCGAGTCGAGCTGGGCTCGCAAAACTCCGTGGCGGTGCACGTGACGCTGGTACCTTACATCGCGGCCGCCGGCGAGCTCAAGACCAAGCCGACCCAGCACTCGGTTCAAAAGCTGCGCGAGATCGGCATTTCCGCCGACATTCTCGTGTGCCGAAGTGAGCACCGCCTCGACCCCGACATCCTTCGCAAGACGGCGATGTTCTGCAACGTCTCTTTGGACTGCGTGTTCCAGTCCACGGACGTCGACACCATCTACCAGCTGCCGCTGCTGCTCCATTCCCAGGGTTTCGACGACAAGCTCTCCGAGCGTCTCAACATCTGGTCGCGGGCGCCCCGGCTCGAAGAGTGGGAGCGCATCGTTCACAAGATTCGCGAGCCGAAGCACAAGGTGAACATCGGTTTCGTCGGCAAGTACATTCAGCTCACCGAGTCGTACAAGAGCATCAACGAGGGCCTGACCCACGGTGGCCTGCCCAACGACACGGCCGTCGAGGTCCATCACATCGACGCCGAGGAGATCGAGGAAAAGGGGCCGGCGGCGCTGCTCGGCAACTGCGACGCGGTGCTGGTTGCCCCGGGCTTCGGTGCTCGGGGCGGCGAGGGCAAGATCGCGGCCGCCCGCTATGCGCGCGAAAACAAAGTGCCGTACTTCGGTATCTGCCTCGGCATGCAGATGGCCGTCATCGAGTTTGCCCGCAGCGTGTGCGGCCTGGACCGGGCCAACAGCACCGAGTTCACCTCCGAGACCGCCCACCCGGTGGTCGACCTGATGCCCGACCAGCGCGGCATCACGGACAAGGGCGCCACCATGCGGCTCGGTGCGTATCCATGCAAACTGACCGAAGGATCCCTCGCCCGACGGATCTACGGGGAAGAGAACATCTCCGAGCGCCACCGCCACCGCTGGGAGGTCAACAACAACTACCGGGATACGCTGGAACGCCACGGAATGCGGCTTTCCGGGCTGTCCCCGGACGGTCGGCTGGTCGAGATGATCGAGCTGCCGGATCACCCGTTCTACCTGGCTTGCCAGTTCCACCCCGAGTTCAAATCTCGGCCGACGAAGCCGGCGCCGCTGTTCGAGCATTTCGTTCGGGCGGCGCTGGACTATCAGAAAACCCGTTAGGACCGGATAGCCCACACGGTTCCGGCCCGGGGGCGGGCCGGGATATCCAAAGCCCATGCCAACAAAACGGCGCTTGTCAAGGGGTAATTAATGCAAGCGCTGGGCCATCTCTAAAGGGATCCCTTTACAGTCGGCGGCGGTCGCGTTTATAGTAGTCGACGCCCGCCGCAACTGACTGGAAAGAAAGGGAATCGTGTAATGGCAATGGAGATGAGGCAAGAGCTGAAGCTGTCGCAACAGCTCGTAATGACGCCCCAGCTGCAGCAGGCCATTAAACTATTGCAGCTATCCCGGGCCGAGCTTGTGGACCTGGTCCGCGAAGAGATGCTCGAAAACCCGGTGTTGGAAGATGACATCGAGTCCCAGGCCGAGCGTTCGCGCGAGCGCGAAGCGGCCGGAGGCGAGGCCGACCAGGCCAGCAAAGTCGAGATGGCTGGCACCACCGAGACGCCCATGGCGGATAACGGTTTGGAAAACCAGGCCGAAATCAAGGCGGACTCCAGCGCGGTCAACGAGATCGACTGGGAAAACTACCTAAATGACTACACGATGGCTCCGCCCATGCCGGTCTACCGGCCCGATGGCGACGAGCTACCGTCCCTCGAGCAGACCCTGACCAAGAGCGCCTCGCTGTTCGAGCACCTCGAGTGGCAGCTCAAGATGAGCGACCTGTCCGACGAGCAGATCGAGATCGGAATGGTCATCCTGGGCAACCTGGACACCAACGGCTACCTGAAGGAGCCGCCGCTTTCCGAAATCGCGGAGGAGATTGGCGCCACCCAGGAGCAGGCCGAGGTCGTGCTGGAGAAGATTCAGACCTTCGACCCCATCGGCGTGGGCGCCCGCAGCCTGCCCGAGTGCCTGCTCATCCAGGCCATGCATCACGGCGAGGACGACCAGATTCTCGTCAAGATGATCAAAGACCACATGAGCAACCTGGAGAAGAAGAACTTCCAGGCGATTGCTCGGGACCTCAAGGTGCCCGTAGAGGAAATCTACGAGGCCACCAAGGTCATCATGGAGTTCGATCCGCGTCCGGGCCGCCAGTACAACGACGAGGATCCTCACTACATCACGCCGGACGTGTACATCCACAAAGTCGGCGACAAGCACTTCGTCGTTCCCAACGACGACGGTCTGCCCAAGCTCAAGATCTCGAACTTCTACAAGTCGGCGTTCGACAAGAAGGGCAACGCCAAGGACTACATTCAGGACAAGCTGCGCTCGGCGCAGTGGCTGATTCGTTCAATTCAGCAGCGGCAGCGAACCATCATCAAGGTCACCGAGTCGATCCTGAAGTTCCAGCGCGACTTCTTCGAAAAGGGCGTCGGTCACCTCAAGCCGCTCATCCTTCGCGACGTCGCCGAGGATATCTCGATGCACGAGTCGACCATCTCTCGCGTGACGACGAACAAATACGTTCACACGCCGCAGGGGATTTACGAGCTCAAGTTCTTCTTCAACTCGGGCATCTCGCGAACCAACGGCGAAGACCTGGCGTCGCAGGCGGTCAAGATGAAGATCAAAGAGCTCATCGACGCCGAGCCCAAGAAAAAGCCCTACTCGGACCAGAAGATCGTCGATCTGCTCAAGCAGCAGAGCATCGACATCGCTCGCCGAACGGTCGCGAAGTACCGGGAGCAGATGGGCATTCTGAGCTCGTCCAAGCGCAAGAAAGTCTTCTAACGAAAAAACAGGCGGCCCGGCCGCGCCGCCGCGCTCACGAAAAACAAGGGGGATCGGAACCACATGCAGCTTTCCGTCACGTTTCGGCACATGGACGCCACCGACGCGCTCAAGACGTACGCGCGCGATCGTATGGAGCGGATCAAGAAGTACTTTCCCGACCCCATCTCGTGCCACGTGGTCATGAGCACCGAGCGCGGGTTCAATCACCGGGTCGACGTCAACGTGCAGCTGCACAACGGACTGCAGGTAGCCGGTCACGAGACGACGGAAAACATGTACTCGTCGATCGACCTGGTGATCGCCAAGATCGAGCGGCAGGTCCGTCGCTACAAGGGCAAGCTCAACAATCACCAGCCGCGTCACGAGATCCGTCCGGTGGAAGTCGAGCACACGGTCCTGCATCAGCCGGAGGCCGACCGCGCGGCCGCGGCTTCGCTCGACGAGCACGAGCAGGAAAAAGAGCCAGTCTTCAACGTCGTCAAGCGCGAGAAGTTTCACGCCAAGCCGCTCGGCGTGATGGACGCGATCATGCAGCTCAATCTGCTGCACCAGGAGTTTCTGGTGTTCCGCAACCAGGAAAGCGGCAAGGTCAACGTCGTGTACGCTCGCGAAGACGGCAGCTACGGCCTGATCGACCCGTCCGACTCAGAGGGCTGAGTGGCCGCCGTTTGCGCGGCGAGGCCAGCTCAGTTTGCCCAGATCGCCGCCCGGGCCGCCGGGGCCGGGAACAGTGGCGCGCCGCGTGCGCGGGCGAGGGGCGGGCCGCGCTTCGCGACGGGCGCTGTCGGGTCGGTTTTTTCTAGGGTGTGTTCTGTAGATCGGTGGTTTCGCGACGCTTTTGTGCGAACCCCGAGCCGTGCTAGCTTGCGCCTCCGAGGCCGATGAGGATCGTCGAAATACTCCAACCCGACAGCATCGTTTCCGAGCTGTCGGGGGCGTCCAAGCCCGACATACTCCGCGAACTTGCCGCCACGCTCGCCAACCAGCACCCGGCGCTTGCCGCCGACGAGGTGGCGCGGGTGCTCATGGAGCGCGAAGAGCTCGCGTCCACCGCGATTGGTGAGGGCGTGGCGATTCCCCACGGCAAGCTATCGGCGGTGTCGGAGATCGTGGCTTGTCTCGGCCGCGCGCGCGAAGGCGTCGACTTCGACTCGATGGACGGCGCGCCGACCTATCTGTTCTTCGTGCTCGTCGCACCGGAGGCGTCGACCGGGGCACACCTCAAGGCGCTGGCGCGCATCTCGCGGTTGTTCAAAGACTCGGCCTTTCGGGCCCGCTTGCTCGAGGCGGGCGATGGCGTCGAGTTGTTCAACATTCTCGCCGCAGAGGACGCCAAGTTCTAGCCATGTCGGAGCGTCGGCTCTTGGTCCAGGAGCTGCTGGACGAACGGCGCGAGGCCCTCGACCTGCGTGTGGTCGCGGGGGAAGCGGGGCTGTCGCGCGCGATCACGGTTCCGCGCATTCAGAAACCCGGGCTGGCTCTGGCCGGGTACCGCGAGCAGATTCACAACGATCGGCTGCTGTCGCTGGGCCGCACGGAGATCGACTTTCTCGACGACGCTGCGCCCGACGTTCGCCGGGTGGCCATCGAAACGGTCATGGACGCGAATCCCGCGTGCATCGTCGTAACCCGCGGTCTGAACGCTCCGGCGGAGCTTTCGCGGGCGTGCGAAGACGCCAGCGTGCCGCTGCTGGTGAGCTCCCTGTCGAGTTTCGACTTCATCAGCGGGGTGACGCGGTTTCTCGACGAGCGGTTGTCGCCGACGACCTCGGTCCACGCGGTCCTGCTGGACGTGCTGGGCATCGGCATCTTGCTGCTCGGAAAAAGCGGTATCGGCAAGAGTGAGGCCGCCCTCGACCTGGTGGTCCGCGGTCATCGCCTGGTCGCCGACGACATCGTCAAGATCGTCAGGCGCAGCTCGGGCCTGGTGGCGGGCACCGGGAGCAGCATCATCCGCCACCACATGGAGATTCGCGGGCTCGGCATCATCAACATCAAGGACCTGTTCGGTATCTCGGCGGTGCGCGAGATCAAGAAGATCGAGCTGGTCATCGAGCTGTGCGAGTGGGATCCCCGCGAGGAGTACGACCGCCTCGGCACCGAGGAGCTCACCTACGAAGTACTCGGCACCCAGCTGCCGCTATTGCGGGTGCCGGTGCGCCCCGGCCGCAGCATCTCCACCATCATCGAGGTAGCGGCGCGCAACCAGCTGCTCAAGTTCATGGGGCACCACTCGGCTCGCGAGTTTCAGGACCGGCTCAACCGGGCAATTGCGGCGGCCCGCCCCGAGCCGTCGGGGGACAACGTCGAATGACCGCGCCGGCAAAACCCGGGACCCCGGTGACCCCGGTGACGAAGATGCGCATCGTGATGGTGACCGGACTGTCGGGGGCGGGCAAATCGACCGCCCTGCGCGCCCTCGAGGACATCGAGTTTTTCACCATCGACAACCTGCCCCTGCCGCAGCTGGCCGACGTAGTCGAGACCATGCGGGCCGAGGGCGTGGCCAACCTGGCGGTGTCGGTCGACGCGCGCCAGGAAATGTTCCTCGACCGCTACCGCGGTGAAATGCTCGCCCTTCGCCAGGCGGGACACGACGTCGAGACCCTGTTTCTCGAGGCGTCCGACGCGTTTTTGGTGCGGCGGTTCTCCGAAACCCGGCGTCGTCATCCCCTGTCGGGTGACGACGTAACGGCCGGCATTGCCCGGGACCGAGAGCTGCTTGGTGAGCTGCGCGAGCAGGCCGATGACGCCGTGGTCGATACCGGCGCGCTCAACGTTCACCAGCTCAAAGGCATCATTCAGGAGCGGTACGGCAAGCGCGAAGGACGCCTGGCCGTTACCTTGCTGTCTTTCGGGTTCAAGCACGGGCTGCCCCTCGAGGCCGATGTCGTGTTCGACGTGCGCTTTTTGCCGAACCCGTACTTCGACGAAAAGCTGTCGGGGCTCGACGGCACCAACGCCGACGTCGCTCAGTTCGTGCTCGGCGGTGGCGAGGGCCGCGAACTCGTAGACCGCGTGGAGCGGTTCGTGCGGTTTTCACTGCCGAACTTCGAGCGCGAGCGTAAGCTGTATGTCACCGTCGCGATCGGGTGTACGGGCGGCCGCCATCGCTCCGTCGCGGTGGTCGAGGAACTGGGGCGCCGGCTTCACGGCGACTGGCAGACGGTCGTGAGGCATCGCGACCTGGCGTACGGGCAGGGGGGGATATGAGCGCCGGGGAACGGGAGCAGGCCGTCGTTATCGTCAACGAGCTCGGCATGCACGCGCGAGCCGCGACGAAGTTCGTGCAGCTGGCCGGGCAGTTTTCGTCCGAGGTTCAGGTCGAAAAGGATGGCCAGTGGGTCAACGGCAAGAGCATCATGGGAGTCCTGATGCTGGTCGCGTCGAAGGGGTCCACCATTCGCATCAAGGCTACCGGTGACGATTGCGACACGGCGGTCGACGAGCTCGTCGCGCTGGTCGCGGACGGGTTCGGGGAGTGAGCGACCGCAAACGCCCAGAGACCGGCAGCCACGAGACCGGTAGCTTTCGCCAGGAGTGGGGCGAAATCCGCAAGCGCGGCACGTCCGCGTCGTCGGGCATTGCTATCGGCCGGGCGTACGTGGTCGATCGGCGCAAGCTCAAGATCCCCAAGCGCCATCTCAAGGAGCCGGAGACCGAGCCCGAGGTCGCGCGCTTTCGCGTCGCGCTCGAAGAGAGCGACAAGCAGCTCGAGCGCATCAAGCAAAAGGTCGAGGAGCGGGAAGAGGCCGAGCACTACAACCTCATGGCCGCGCACCAGCTCATCCTGCACGACGAGCACCTGGTCGACGAAACGATTCGCTACATTCGCGACGAGCGCCTCAACGCCGAATGGGCGCTGCGCAAGACGGTCGAACACATCAAGGGCGTGTTCGACTCCATCGAAGACGACTACTTTCGCGAGCGCCGCAGCGACATCGACTTCGTGGGCGAGCGCGTGATGCGAAACCTCATGGGCGAGCGAGCCGCTCCCATGAAGCCACCGCCGGACGCGATCGTGGTGGCTCACGATCTGTCACCGGCCGACACCATCATGGTGACGCGAGCCGCGGTGGCGGGGTTGATCACCGACGTGGGCGGCAAGACCTCGCACACGGCGATTCTGGCGCGGGCCCACGAGTTGCCCGCGGTGGTTGGTCTCGAAGACGTCACCTCGGCGGTGGGAAGCGACGACCTGGTCATCGTGGACGGCACCAACGGGATGGTGATTCTCGATCCCACGCCGCAGACCGTGGCGCACTTTCGCAGTCGCGCGCGCCGCGAGGCTGCCATTGGCGAGGCGCTGCTGAGCAATCGCGACCTGCCGAGCCAGACCAAGGACGGCCACGAGGTGTCGCTGGTGGCCAACGTCGATTTCGCCGACGAGGTCGGCAGCGTGCTGTCCCACGGCGCGGTGGGAATCGGCCTGTTTCGGACCGAGTTCCTGTTCATGAACGGGGACGAGCCGCCGACCGAGGAAGACCACTACAAAAACGCGGTGCAGCTGCTCGAGTCGCTCGACGGCCGCAAGGCGACCATTCGCACGTTCGACCTCGGCGCCGACAAGGTGTCCAAGCTGGTTCCCGACCAGCACGCCGAGGCCAATCCCGGCCTGGGGCTGCGCTCGATTCGCCTGTCGTTGACCGACCGCGTGTATCCGCTCTTCAAGTCGCAGCTTCGGGGACTTTTGCGAGCGTCGGCCCACGGCGACCTGCGCATCATGTTTCCGATGATCTCCGGCGTGGGCGAGCTGCGAAGTGCCAAGGCCGCCCTCGATGAAGCGCGGGCCGAGCTGCGCGCGGAGGGAGTGCCGTTCGACGAAGACATCAAGGTCGGCGTCATGATCGAAACGCCGTCGGCGGCGGTCATCGCCGACTTGCTTGCGACCGAGGTCGACTTCTTTTCGATCGGAACCAACGACCTCATCCAGTACACCTTGGCCGTCGACCGGGTGAACGAGTACGTCTCGTACCTGTACGAGCCGCTGCACCCGTCGATTCTGCGGATGATTCGCATGGTCACCGAAGCGGGCAAGCGCCACGAGATACCGGTATCGATCTGCGGCGAGATGGCCGGCGACAGCGATGTCGCGCCGGTGCTGGTGGGCCTGGGGCTGACCGAGCTGTCGATGAACGCGGTGAGCGTGCCCGAGGTTAAAAACGCCATTCGCGCGTCGAGCTTTGCCGACCTGGCCGCCCTTGCCGACGAGCTGCTCGAGTTGCCCAACGCGCAGCGCATCAAGGCGCGCGTGCAAGAGGCGCTCGGCGACCTGTCGCCGCGAGGCGAGGTAAAGGACCGGTGAAGGTCTGGTTCGCGCGCGTGGCGCTCGCCGCGCTGGGAACTCTCGGCGTGGCCTGCAGTGGCTGTCCGGGCCTGTCGGGAACGGCGGAAGAAGTGCCGGTTGAGCTCGACTGGCCCGACGCGTCGCCGCTGGGGCCTGTGCAGGCCATCGACCCGACCGCCGCGCCGCCGCCCCCGGTGACGAACGCAAACCAGCCGCCGGACGCCGATGCGACGCAGGCGGAAGAGCCGGCTGACCCGACCGCCGTCGAGCCTTCGGCCCCCGACCCCGACCCCGACCCCGACGCCGACCCCGACCCCGACGGCGCCGACGAGTAGCCGCCGGTTTCGCGTTCGGCGCTGGTTCAATGAGCCGCGGCGCCGCCGAGCTCGAGTCCGCTAGCGAACCCGAGCCCGACGTTCGAGTCTCGTGAACGGCTAGTTGCTCTCGGGGCGGCAGACCGTGCCCGGACCATCGGAGATGGTCGTGCAGGCCTGGCCCAGGGGGCAGGTGCCGCCGTCGCCGCAGCGCATCTCGCAGGTCGCGAACTTGGGGCCCGACGGTCCCGCGAACCCGTAGTACTCGACGCACGAAGTGCCGTCGGCGCAGGTGATGCCCTCGCCGCACTTTTCACCCTGGGCCGCGGTGACGCCGGCGGTGGGGGCGGTGGGGGCGGCGGCGGTCGTCGCTCGGCAGACCTGGCCGGGGCCGTCCGAGATGGTCACGCACTCGGTGCCGGTGGGGCAGCCCGCTTCGCAGCGCATTTCACAGCTGGTGAACTCGGGACCGTTCGGCCCCGCGATGCCGTAGTACTTCATGCACTCGAGGCCGTCGGCGCACGTGCCGTCCTCGCCGCAGGCCTGGCCCAGGGCACCGACCTCGACCGCGCCGCCGCAGGGGTTCTCAACCCCTCCGTTTTCGCCGGATCGATGATCCCGAGTTTCGTTGCCGTAGCCGGGATTCGCGCCGTTAGCGGTCGACGAGGTCGTCTGAGAGGTCGTTTTGACGACGCAGGCCGCCAAAGCGGCGCACCCGAGGACCAGAAGGAGGCTGCGGAAGATCGCTCGCTGCGTATTCATGCGCGGGATACTACAATAGGCGGCCGTGTCTCGACTGTGGCCGACGTGGTTTGTCGCCCTGGCGCTAGGGGTGCTGGCTGGCCCCGCAAGCGCCGGTGACGGACGACTCGTCTGGAAGACCGTCGAGTCGGAACACTTTGTTATTACGTACCATGAGCCCCTCGCCGACGTGGCAAACCACGTCGCGCAGGTCGCCGAGCGTTCGCACCGGGTGCTGGCCCCGGTGCTCGGGCACGTGCCCACCGAAAAAACGTTCGTCCTGCTCACCGATGACACCGACGGGGCCAACGGCTTTGCCAACGTCATTCCGCGCAACACCATTCGGCTGTTCGCCGCGGCGCCGAGCGGGCTGTCCGTGCTCAACGACCACGACGATTGGATGTACGGGCTCGTTGCTCACGAGTACACCCACGTACTTCACCTCGATACCATCGGCGGCCTGCCGGCGCTGGTGAACCAGGTCATCGGCAAGACGTGGGCGCCCAACCAGCTCCAGCCGCGCTGGGTGATCGAGGGCGTTGCCACGTACGAGGAGTCGCGCGTGTCGGCCGGCGGTCGCACGCGGTCGTCGCTGTTCGACATGTTCTTGCGCACCGCCGTCCTCGAAGGGGACGAGCTCGAGCTCGACGCCGTCTCGGCCGGGCCGCGGGCGTGGCCCCAGGGCACCGCGGCGTACCTGTACGGCGCCCACTTTCTCAAGTACGTCTTCGATCGCTACGGCGAAGACAACCTGGCCGAGATGAGTCAGGACTACGGCGCCTCGACCGTTCCGTACGGCATCAATCGGTCCATCAAGCGGAGCGTGGGCAAGGGGTTCACGGGCCTGTACGACGAGTGGCGCCAGCACATGCGGCGCAAGTATCGCCTGGAGCTCGACGCCATCGACCGGCGCGGGCGGCGCGAGGGCCACCGCTTGAGCTTTGTTGGCCAGCGCAACGTCAACCCGTCGTACTCGCCCGACGGCAACCACATCGTGTGGCTGCAGGCCGACGGCTACTCGCGGGCGCGGTTGCGGCGGTTGCCCTCGGGCAGCAACGCCGGGATGGTCGAAGACTTTGCGGTGCTCGACCGGGTCGGGCAGTTCGACGTGCTCGACGACCGGCGACTGCTGGTCGAACAGACCTGGCCGCATCGCACGAACTACCGCTTTCAAGACCTCGTGGTCTTCGACGTCGAAAGCGGTCGCCGCAAGCGCATCACCCGAGGCCAGCGCGCGCGCGACCCCGAGGCGTCGCCCGATGGCCGCCGCGTGGCTTTCGCCACCGGGGCGAAGGGAACCAGCTGGCTCGCGGTGGCGCCGCTGGTTCCCGGCGGCGACGTGAAGGTCCTTTGGCGCGGCGCCCCGGGCGACAACGTCACGGCGCCCAGCTGGTCACCCGACGGGCAGCACATCGCGTTCTCCGCGTGGCGCAGCGGCGGCTATCGCGACATCCTGGTCGTAGACGTCGACACCGGGGCGGTGCGCGAGGTGACGCGCGACCGGGCAATCGACGCCGATCCGGTTTTCGACCCCACCGGCGACTTTTTGTATTTTTCGAGCGACCGCAGCGGGGTCTACAACATCTACGCGTTCGACCTCGACGCCGGCGACCTTCACCAGGTGACCAACGTGGTCGGCTGCGCCCTCGTCCCCGACGTGTCGCCCGACGGCAAGCGCCTCGTTTACCAGGGCTTCGTTTCCGACGGCTACGAAATCTACGAGATGGACCTCGACCGGTCGCGCTGGCTCGAGCCGGTGCCCTACGTGGACGATCGGCCGAACCCCACGGTTGTGGCTCGCGACGAGTTTCCGGTGTCCGAGCCGCGCGACTACCGGCCGCTCGAGACGCTGGCGCCGCAGTCGGTGGAGTTTTCGCTGGTCACCGATTCCTTCGGCTCGGCGGTGAGTGTCTCGACCGAGGGAGCCGACATGGCCAACCAGCATCGCTACTCGCTGGCGGCTACCGTGGGCCTGACCCGGGGAGATCTCAACCTGGGCGCCTCCTATACGTTTACGCGCCTGTGGCCCGCGTTCCGGTTTGCCGTCAGTCGCAGCCTGGGACGCCGGGGGGGCTTTGTCATTGCCGACACCAACACTCGATTTACCGAGGTGCGCTACGGCGCCACCGCGCGAATGGACCTGCCCGTGCTGCGGCGACCGGTTGCGTCGTCCAACTTGTCCGTCGACTACGACGTCGACTGGTTCGTCAACGTCGACGACGAACTCGACGGCTTCGATCCGAGCGACCCGGTGCCGCGCCGCCCCGAGACCGACGTGGTCGCCGCGAGCGTTGGCTTTACCTGGACCTTCTCCGACGTCCAGGGGTTCAACTTCACGGTCGGGCCCCAGCTTGGCAACGTTCTTTCGGGGTCGCTGCGCGTGCTGCATCCCAACCTCGGTTCGGACTTCAACGGCATTACGCTCAACTACCGCTGGGAACACTTTCGCCAGCTGCGTTTTTTGACCGATACGTCGGTGCTCGCCGTGCGCCTCGCGGGCGGGTTGAGCTCGACCGACCGCCGGCGCTCGGGAGTGTTCGTGCTCGGCGGAGTGCCCGCCCAGGACATCGCGAGTTCGATTCGCGACACCATTCGCACGGGGTTTACGGGCTACCTGCGCGGCTACGAGCCGCGGTCGATTTCCGGTCGCCAGTTTCACCTGCTGAATCTCGAGTACCGGCAGCAGCTGTGGAACGTCGAGCGCGGGCTGGGGACGATCCCGCTGTACCTGCGGCGGGTTCACCTGGCGGCGCTGTTCGACCTGGGAAACGCTTTCGACGGGCCCCTGCGGGTCAATGAGCTGCGCCCGGCCGTGGGCGGCTCGCTTCGTATCGACACGGTTTTCGGCTTCTTCGCGCCCGGCACGTTCGACATCGGCTACGCTCGCGGACTCGGCACCGACGGCACCGACGAGTTCTGGCTGCTGCTCACGAGCACCCTGTAGCCCGGCAGCCGTCGGGCCCCGCCGCCCCGTAGCCCCGATGACTGAACCTCGCGATCCTCCGCAAACCCCCGAAGAGATAGACGACGCCCTGCTCCGGATCGCCGGCATTCTGTCGAGCGGCGTGGCCACCGAGATCGCCCGGCCGCTGCGGCAGCTTCGCGAAACGCTGGCGGGCCTGGTCGATACCCTCGACAACTTCGTGGCCTCGGCCAAGGGGCCGGTCGCCATGCCGTTTAACAAGGTCGGCGACCTGCGCGACGTGATTGCCGAGGCTTACCTGGTGTCGCGCAACGTCGCCCGACTGTCTCGAGACCTGTCGGGGGCGGTGGCTCCGCAGTCGTCCATGGCCGCGGTGGTCGACCTGAACCGCAGCGTGGATGCCGCGCTCAATCTGGCCCGACACCGCATCGCCTCCGATACCGAGGTCTACGTGGACTACGGCACCATTCCGCAGGTTCGCGTGGTGCCGGCGCGTCTGGTGATGTCAATCGCGCAGGTTATCCTCACGTGCGCCGACGCCACCCACGACCTCGCCGACCGCGCCATCTGGTTGCGCACGCGCCGGGTTGGCGATCGGGCCATCATTCGCATCGACGAAAACGGTCGCTGTAGCGACGACGCTGTACACCAGTGTTTGCGCCTGGTAGAGAGGCTGTTGCGGCCCACCGGAACCACCATCGACACCGTGAGCGACGACGAGTCCGACCGATCGTTCGAGCTCTCGGTGCCCCTCGGAAATCCCTAAGGAAAATTCTCAAGACATGAGCACTCCCCGCGTACCGTTCACCATTCTCACCGGCTTTCTCGGCTCCGGGAAGACCACGGTGCTCAACCGGGTGCTCGGCTTCGAGCACGATCGTCGAGTCGCCGTGCTGGTCAACGAGCTCGGCCGCGTCGCCATCGACAGCCGACTCATCATCAACCGGGGCGGCGATGTGCTCGAGCTGGCCGGTGGCTGCGTGTGCTGCAAGATCGACGTCAAGAACGACCTGTGGGACGGCATCGTCGACATCATCGACCGCAGCAAGCCCCACCACGTTGTGCTCGAGACCACCGGCATTGCGGAGCCCGACGCGATCGTCGACGGCGTAGAGCGCCTGCCGGCCGAGGCGCGAAAAAAGTTTTCCATGGCCGGCGTCGCCTGCGTGGTCGACGCCCAGGCGGCCCTCGATCACATCGACCGGCGAGAGGAGGTGCTCGCGCAGATCGAGTCGGCGGATCGCTTCATGCTGTCCAAGCTCGACCTGGTGGACGCGGAGCAGGTGCGGCGGGTGCACGAGCGGCTTGCGCAGCTCAAGCCCGACACCGAGCGCGCGGCGTTTCCGCAAAGCGCCGAGGGCACCGCTGCGCTGGTTTCGTGGCTGCTCGAGCGGCGATCGCCCAACCCCGAGTCGTCGAGGCGCAAGCGTCGGCACCACGACCACCACGACCACCTGCACCAGGTCGTTGCGGCATCGTTCGTCGACTCGGCGCCCCTTCTGCGCGAGCCCTTGCTCGAGATGGTCGAAGGAATGCGCGAAAAGCTGTTCCGCGTGAAGGGCTACGTCAACGTCGCCGGCGAAGCCCGCCGCGGCTACCTGGAGCTGGCCGGCAGCAACCTCGAGCTTCGACTTGCCGACGACTGGGGCGATGCCACCGCCCGCACCGAGCTGGTCTTCATCGGCGACGGGCTCGACGAGTCTGCCCTGCGCCGCCAGCTCTGGGCCTGCCGCGCCGCCTAGGCGGTCGGTGAAGCTGGAGCCGAGCGCGCTGACCCGGGCCCGAGCTACTGTCGGCGAGCGCGTTCTTGGCCGGGCGCGACATGTAGGTGCCCGGGCGAGACAACTGGGGGCGTACTTCCGCGTCTGTTAAAATAACTACTCGGAATGGGGGCGCCGAGCGAAGCGAGCGGACGCCGGGCGGCTGGAGGGGCGCCGGTCCGCGCAGTTGCGATCGCCTGCGCCCTGCTGGCGGCATCTGGTTGCTACGACGGGGCCCAGCTGGAGCTGCGAGACTGGTCCGTGGTGGTGGACGGTCGGGGTCATCCGACCCGCCTGCCCGCGAACTTCGACGGCGACCCGGTTCCCCAGCGCGCCGGCCGGTATCGACTCGAAACGCGAATCGAGATTCCGGTCGAGCTGCGGGGGCGACAGTTGAGCCTCGCCATTCCGTTTACGGTCGCGCCGACGACGCTCGAGGTTGACGGCTACCGAGTCGCCGGCACCGAGACGGGGCGGCATCGTCCCGTGGGCCCGCAGGTTTGGCCCATCCCCGGCGCGGTGCTCGACGACCACGCGGTCGAGGTATCGCTCGCGGTCGATCACTCGTGGAACCAAACGGCCTGGCTGGGGACGGCGCCGCGCTTGCTTCCGACGGCGAGCACCGGAACGGCATTGCGGCCGTACCGGGTGTTCAACGTCTACGTGCCCTGGGCAGCTCTGATGGCCCTGGTGCAGATCGGCCTGACGTGCCTGCTCGTGTACGTCGTGGATCGCCGGCGCACCCCGTACCTCTGGTTCAGCATTCAGGCGCTCACCGCCGCCTACTATCCCGCGTTTGCGCTTGGACTCACGGAGTTCATGGGGCCGGCCGAGTACTTTGGGATTGCCGCTTCGCTCATCACCGCGGTTTACGCGTCGCTGCACTTTTCCCACAGCTTCTTTCACGTGGGGCGTCTTCCGCGACGATGGGCCGCAGGCTTTGTCGTCGCAATGGTGGCCGCTGCGGCGGCATTCGACCCGTTTTTGATCTCGCCCTTCATGGCGACCGTGGTGGTGGTGGCGGTGGCCGGGGTGATCGCGTACCAGGCGGTGCTGGCTCTGCGCCTGCTGCGCGAGTTTCCCGACCGGGCGAGCGTCGTCATCATGCTGGCGGCCTGGGTCGGGTTGCTGGTGCTCACCGGCGGCAGCGACATGTTCGTCTGGGTTTTTGGCGCCGGCGAGCCCATGGGGGGCGTGCGCACCGCGTGCGTCGGGCTGGCGTTGTTCGCGCTGCTGTTGTCGCTGTTGCTGAGCCGCAGCCACGTCATTTCGCTGGCGCGGGCCGACGAGCTCAACAGCAAGCTCGCCACGCAGATAAACCAGCTGCAGGTTCGCGGCGCCGAGATCGAACAGCTCAACGCCGAGCTGCGGCGGCAGATTGCGGAAAGGTCGGCGCAGATGTACGCAGTCCTCGCTCTGTCGGGCGGCGAAGCGGCCCCCGTCGAGCTGGAGGCGGGCGACATCGTCCAGGAGCGCTACCGCGTGTTGCAGTCCATCGGTGCCGGCGGCATGGGCGCGGTCTACGAGGTCGAGCGGCTGAGCGACGGCCGCCGGCTTGCCCTCAAAGTCGCGCAGGAAGTGCGAGGTGCGGCGCTGGCGCGCCTGGCGCGAGAGGCACAAATCTCCAGCCAGGCCCACGACCCGCACGTCGTTGGCATCGTCGACGTCGACGTGTCGACCGACGGCTTTCTGTTCATCGTCATGGAGCTCGTCGAGGGCAACTCGCTCGACAAGCTGCGCAAGCGCTTTGGCGATGTGGACTGGGCGCTCGCCGTGCTGGTGCAGGTCGCGTCGGGACTGCGCGCGCTGCACACCCAGGGCATCGTGCATCGCGATCTGAAGCCCGCGAACGTGCTGGTGACGGGCGACGTCTTTACCAGGCCGCAGGTCAAGCTCACCGACTTCGGCATTTCGCGACTCGGCGAAACCGACACGGACCCCATCGGCAAACTCGTGGACGCGTCGCGATTGGCCGGAAGCTCCGAGAGCGTTACCCGGGAGATGGCCGACTTGAGCCGGCTGGCCTCCGACGTCGCCACGGGCTCCATGGTGATTCGAGCCGCGCCGAGCGCACCCACACAGGTGCCCTTCGCATCGGCGGGCGAGTCGACGGTGGTCACGGCGTTGCCCGTCGAGGCCGAGTTGTCGCCGGAGATGATGAAGTCGGTGATTCTCGGCGAGCGGTCGTCGGATAGCCCCTCGTCTCGGGGGAAGGCGGCACCCGGCGTTGAATCGAAGAAGATGGTTCGGGTCTCGGTGCTCGACGCCGGCGCCCCGGCGAGCGAGTCGCCGGGCCCGATTTCCCTGGCGGGTCTCGAGAGCACCCCGCCGAAGAACGACGTGGTCGACGACCTGGCCTCCGAGTCGGAGCTAACTCCAGACACCGGCGAGATGTCCATCCGGTCGCACACACCTCGCGGCCGCGCCGCCGGGAGCACCGGGTCTGACAGCGTGAGCAACCCGTCGTCGCTCACGCGCACCGGCCACATCCTGGGCACGCCCGCGTACATGGCGCCCGAGCTCACCCACGGAAGACAGGCCGTGACCACGGCGGTCGACATGTTTGCCCTGGGCGTGCTCGCCTGGGAGCTGCTGACGGGCGAGCGTCCGTTTGCAGGCGCGGTGGTGATCGACCGCCTCAACGGGCGCGAACCGCGGGCCGCGGACTCGATTCTATCGAAGCGACCGGAGCTGCATGCGTCGATCGCCGACGCGGTCGACGCGTGCCTTGCCTTCGATCCCCGCACGCGCCCCACGGCCGAGGGCTTCGTCGAAGTTCTTTCCGCGCAGCGCGACGAAGACTAGGGCGACTCGCGCGGCCGACTCGCGCGCTACGACGACGCGGACTCTTGCTCCGGGATCAACCGCTCCACGTTGTGGATGAGCACTTCGCGCAAAAACGGCTTCACCACGTACTCGTCGGCGCCGAGGTCGGTGCCCTTTTCGGCGTCCTCGACGGTCGTGTAGGCCGCCGTCATCATGACGACGGGAATGTGGCTGGTGGTTTCGCCGCTCTTGATCTTGCGGCAGACCTCGAAGCCATCCATCTGCGGCAGGTTGAGGTCCAGGATCACCACGTCGGGAAGCTCTGCCGACGCGGCCTCCACGGCGCTCGGCCCGTCGTCGGCCGTGACCACCTCGTGTCCCCGCGCCTCCATGATCTTTACGACCACTCGGACGATGTCGGGCTCGTCGTCGACGACCAGAATCTTAGCCACGTGTCATTCCCCTCTATGCCACGAACGCCCGCTGGACTCTCAGTCCTCGATGAGCGAGCGGATGCAGGTTAGCGCGACGTCGGAGTGCCAGTCTCGCTTATTGACGAAGTAATGCTGGATGTTTCCGTCGCGGTCGATGAGGAACGTTTCCGGCAGCGCGGGCACGCCCCAGGCCTTGGCGATGGCGCCCAGGTTGTCGTCGTCGTTGGCCGGCGGATCCAAAAACACGGTCATGTTCGTGAGGTCGTTGGGGTTGGCGAACACCCCCGGGCGGCGGCCCTTGGGAAAGAACTTAAAGATGTCTTCCCAGCTGTGGTTGCTCGCGAGCGCCAGCACCACGAAGTCGTCGCTGCCCAGCTCGGCCTGCAGGTCCTCGATGGCCGGCACTTCGTCGATGCAGGGCGGGCACCAAGTTGCCCAAAAATTGAGGAACACGACCTTGCCGCGAAATTCCGACAGGCTGCGCATGTTGTCGTTCTGGTCCTGCACCTTGAAGTCCGGTGCGGGCCGGGGAAATGACTTGTACTCGCCGCCAAGCAGGGCGGCGTTGCGGGCAGTGGGGCGCAGGCCATCGCAGGCCGCCTTGGCCTCGCGCTCGGCCGCGGGTTCGAGAAGGAGCACGAACCGGCTCGCGAGAAAGCCGACGACGGCTACGGCGGCAAACGCCGCGACGAGTTTCTTGGCCAATGGATCCACGGGAGATTGTCCTGGTCTCGACCGGCGGGGTCGAGCGTGATCCTAGCGGATCTTCAGGTATGCTTCCAGGCGCATGTCGCTCAGTGGATCCTTGCGGACCATGCCCATCGGCGATCTGCTCGACTGGATCGACCGGCGCTTTGCCTGCGGCAAGCTGGTCGTCGAGCGGGGCGTCGTCACCCGTTCCTTCGACGTTGATTCTGGCTACGTAACAGCGGCTAGTTCGAACAATCCGGCCGAGCACCTTGGTCACCTGCTGATTTCCCGGGGGCGCGTGGACGAAGCGGGCCTTCAGGAAGCATTTCGCGTCCAGGCCCAAACGGGCGTGCGCCTGGGCAAGATTCTGCTCATGGTCGGCGCCGTCGACGAGGCCGGGCTGCGCGAGGTGCTCAAGTACAAGATCGCCGAGTCCGTGCGCGACGTCATGGTGTGGAACGAGGGCACATTCTCCTTCGATCCGGCCCCTTCGACCTCGGTGAGCGAGTTCGAAGTCTCGGTAAACCTGCGGTCGTGCATCGACGAGGGGCAACACCGGCGCGAGGAGCTCGACGAGCTGCGGGCGGTCATCCCGGATGACGATGTAACGTTGTTCGTCTCGGATCCAAATTGGCGCACCACTGTTTCCTCGGATACCGATGACGGACGGTTGGTAGCGGCGATCGAATCGGGCAAAACCATCGGCCAGGTCGTGCTCGAGCTCGGCGGCCAGCGGTACCGGGTACTCAAGCGCCTGGCCGAAATGCTCAACGCCGGCGTCATGGCCCGCGAACAGCGCCGCCGCCCCCGGACCGAGGGCGCGGCGGGCATGAACCTCGACGAATTGCGTCAGGCCGCCGCCGGTCGGGCGAAGCGGGGCGACCGCGCTGGCGCCCTCGGCATGGTCAAGGAGGCGCTCGAGCGGGATCCGGAGAGCGCTGCGCTGCGCAAGCTGCTCGAGGCGACCGAGCGTTCGCTGTTTGCGGAGCTATCCCGCGAGCTTCTGACGTCGTTTCGCGTGCCGCGGCTGCTCAAGCCCGCCGACGAGCTCGAGCGGATCGAGCTCAACGAGGCCGAGCGCTACCTGACTGGGCGCATCGATGGGCGCTGGGACCTACTTTCTTTGATGCGAGTCTCGCCGCTGCGTCAGGTAGACGCTCTGATCGCTTTTCGCGCGCTGGCCGACCGGGGCATCATTTCCCTGTAAGCGAGCGAATTTCTCTTGCCAAGCAACGGACTACTGCCGCGCAGCGGCATCGGGGTCGACGGCCCCTACCTGATCATCGCGCCACCCGGCAATCCGGTTATCAGCCTGGATGCGCGTCTGCTCGACCGCGTCGAGCTTATCGGCCAGTCGCCGACGGGGCCGCTCGTGACTGCCTCGGCGGCGGCCGCGGGTGCCGTAGCGGCGGCGGTCGCCTTGATACCGGGAAGCTGGTTGGCGTTCGCCGGGTTCGGGTACCTGAGCTACGAGCGGTTTCGCGAAGCGCAGCGGCGCAGCGAGTCGCGCGACTTGCTGTTGAGCCTCGGCGACCTCGACGTCGCCCTGCACGTGGCGGACGGGCCCGAGGCCGCCAAACGCATTGCGGACCAGCTGTCCCCCTACACACGCACGGCTCCCATCACGAGGCCCGACGTGTACGAGGATGCGCGACGTCGCCTGCGGGCGGTGGCCAGCGGTCGCATCGACGAGGAGGTTGCGCGCGACCTCGAGCGCGGCTTGATGGTCGGGCAGGACGTGGTTCGCGTGGAGGGCGACTTTCTCCAGGTTGGCAACGTCGCCTTTCGTATCGACGAGGTGCGTGACTACGCGCAGCACGGAGCCAACTTGCCCCTGCCCGGCGGTCGCTTGCTGCAGGCGGCTATGGGACTTCTCGTCGTCGCGGCCGGGGGGCGCGCGCAGGAAGGCGAAGATGTCGATGCGCTGTCGGAGCGCATCGCGGCGTACGAGCAGTGGACGGGCCGCACTGCGGGTCGGTAGGGGCGGACGTTGTGGGGCTCGGGCTGTTGGGGCTTGGCTTGAGTCGGTTGTGTTCCTGGTCGTGCTTGAGCCGTCTCGGTCCTGGTCGAGCTTGAGCCGTCTCGGTCCTGGTCGAGCTTGAGCCGTCTCGGTCCTGGTCCGGCTTGAGCCCGTTGTGTTCCTGGTCGTGCTTGCGTCGTCTTGGTCCTGGTCCGGCTTGCGTCGCCTTGGTCCTGGTCCGGCTTGCGTCGTCTTGGTCCTGGTCCGGCTTGCGTCGCTTGGTCCTGGTCGTGCTTGCGTCGATTGTGTCCGTGGTCGGGCTTGAGCCGTCTTGCTCCTGGTCGTGCTTGCGTCGGCTGTGTTCGTGGTCGGGCTTGAGCCGTCTGGCCCTGGTCGGGCTTGCGTCGTTGTGTTCCTCGTCGGGCGCTCGGGCATGAGTGAACTGTGCTCGTGGTCGGGCGCTTTTTGGGAAGGACGTTTGCTTGGATCGGGGCTGCGCGATGGGGGGTGGTCGTCCTCAGGCATACGGTCCGCTGATCGCTGGCGTGGGGCGCAGGGCGTCGTGCCGAGCATGGACCGCAGCGCGTGCGGTCCGAACTGCGGGCGCCCACCCCCCATCGTCTCCGCCCCTTGGCGTTTGGGCCTGACCGGGCGCGTCGCTTGGCACCTGGGGGGTTGGGGGGGGCTTCTGGAGGTGTCGGCCCGTGGCCGACAGATCGAGGTAGGCAGTGCGGCTGCGGGCGTTGGCGGATCGCCGGACGGGCATCGTGTGGCTGCGGCGTGGGTGGTGCGCGTGGTCGAGCCCCGTGCACTTCGGTCTCGGTTTCGGTCTCGGACTCGGACTCGGACTCGGCCTCGGACTCGGCCTCGGTCTCGGCCTCGGACTCGGACTCGGCCTCGGACTCGGCCTCGGTCTCGGCCTCGGTCTCGGCCTCGGCCTCGGACTCGGACTCGGTCTCGGTCTCGGTCTCGGGCTCGGCTTCGGCTTCGGTTTCGGACTCGGACTCGGACTCGGGCTCGGGCTCGGCCTCGGGCTCGGGCTCGGGGGGGCCTAGTGGTCGATGCGTGCGGTTGTGCGGGCGAAGCCGGCGAAGGCGGTTTCGTCGGTGAGTGGGGTGTCGTCGGCTGCGCTGTGGACTGCGAGGCCGAGCACCCGGGGGGCGGCGGGGACTTCGCCGTAGGTAGGGTCGACCGCCAGCCACCGCTCGCCGAGGCGCACCATCGCCCAGCGGTGGCGGGTCAGGCGGGCAGGGGCGTCGACCAGGCGAAAACCGGTCACGAGAGCGACGTCGAAACCGCGTGCGATCGCGAGCTGGGCGAACACGGACGCGTGTGCCTTGCAGTCGCCGCGCCCCATCGCCAGGGCGCCGCGGGCGTCGACGCTGGCGGCGCCAAGGTCGTTGGCGATTGCTCGGTCCGTGTAGTCGGCGAGCGCGCGTATCTCGTCCATGGGCGAGCGCGCGCCGGCGTCGGCGACCACGCGTCGAGCGACGTCGCGCATGTCGGGCGCCACGGCGTCGACGGCTCGCGGACCGGCTTCGATGTCGACCACCCCGAGACCGGACGTGAGAGTGACGCGCCAGGTGCGGTCTTGCGCGCGCACCACCTGGCCGGGCAGCGACGGTGGCGGAGGCGCGGACACGTCTTCGAGCACCAGTCGCACAAAGTTACCGCGCGCCGGTTTGCCCGCGACAGCAATCGATGCGGCGTCGACTAGTTCCGGCGGTTCGAAGTCGGCGTACAGCTCGCGCGCGTCGACGCGGCGCGACTCGAGCCCGCCATCGCTGGCTACCGCCACGGGCACGCCTTCATCGTCGAACGCGATCTCGCTGGTGAGCAGGCCGCCGGGAACCGACAGCATCGCGAGCACCGTGTTCGGCGCGGTGTCCATGGGGCGCACGTACAGGTCGGCCGTGGCAAAGCCGTGCCCCGAGAGCAGTACCTTCCACTGCCGAGGCTGTCGAGCCGATCGCCCGACCATCCACGGAATCAGCTCGACGGGGATCGCTTCGCCGTCGACCCAGCGCGGCCGCTCGCTGTGGTCGGCCACGTCGTTGACGATCCGCCAGCGCCCGTCCTGCAAGACCGCGCGGCCGGTGACGCGCTGGGGGCCGCTGGCGCGCGTCACGACCACGCGGCGCGGAGCCATGCCGGGGCCCAGCTGGACCTCGACATCGGTACCGAGCTCGACGACCGCGCTGCCCCGGCGGATCGCCAGGCGCTCGCGGCGCACGAATCGGTCTCGGGCGAGGCTTTCTCGCGCCTCGCCCACGCGCTGGCCGGACCAGTACAGGGCGTAGGCGACGTCGCGGTTGTCCCGGAGATCCGGCGCGGGTCGGGCGACCGGCTCGGACGCCACCGATTCGTCGGGCGTGCCCGGCCCCGGCCCCGGGGCGCGGCAGGCCAGCGCGACAACGCCGGTGAGCAGCCATTCAAACCCGGGACGCATCGGCGGGATCGTGGCACGCAGGTCGAGAACCTGGCAAAAATACGAGCTGTGTTGTGGCTGATCGCAGGCGCCGGCTTTACCGGCAAACGACTGGCGCTCCGACTCGGTGCTGCGGGCGATGACGTCATTGCCCTCGGGCGGACGGCGCCGGACATCGACCACCCGAACGTGGAGTGTCGAGCCGTCGACGCGGCCGACCCCGAGGCTCTCGCGGGCCTCGTGCCGAGGGCGTGCGTGGTGGTGAACTCGGTGCCGCCCACCCCCGGCAACACCGCCCCCGAGCGCAACCTGGCGGCCGCGGCCGCCGGGGCTCGTCGCGCTGTCTATCTGTCGTCCACCGGTGTTTACCCGCCCGGCGATGGCGGCTGGGTCGACGAAGAGTCGCCGGTTGGGCCAGCGGCCGGCGGGCGCGGCGAGGCGCGCCTGGCCGCCGAGACCGCGTTCATGAACGCGGCGGCCGAGGCTGGCGTCGAGGCCGTCGCCCTTCGCATCGGCGGCATCTACGGCCCCGGCCGCGGGGTGCACGCGCGGCTTGCGCGCGGCAATTTTCGCGTGCTCGGCGCCGGCGACACGCCGGTCAACCGCATTCACGTCGACGACCTGTGCGCGATCATCGAGGCCGCGGGCCGCGTCGAGCCGCTGGTTCGCCCGGTTTACACAGTGGCCGACGATGCGCCCACGCCGTCGCGCGAGGTTGGCGACGGCGTCGCCGCGATGATGAGTCTGCCGCCGCCGCCGTCGGTGCCCCTCGATCAGGTGCCGCCCCACGTCGCTGCGATGCTGGGGGCCAACCGCCGGGTCTCGAATCGGCGAGCCAAAGACGAGCTGGGCGTGACCCTGCGCTACCCGAGCTGGCGCGAGGGCGTTGCCGCGTGCCTTGCGGAAGAGCGGCTTTCGGGCGCCTAAGCGCGCGTCTACTGCCCTGACGCCGGGCTATAGCGGCAGCGTGACGGTCACGGTGGTGCCAACGCCGAGCTCACTGGTGATTTCGATATCGCCGTCGTGATCCTCGACAATGCGGCGGCACATGGCCAGGCCCAGGCCCGTCCCGCGATCGGGCGGCTTCGTGGTGAAGAACGGTTCGAGCGCCCGCTGGAGGTCGCGTGGATCGATCCCGCAGCCGTTGTCGGCGACGCGGAGCTCGAGAGCCCCCTCGGCCAGGCGAGTGCTCACGGCGATCACCGCTTCGCTTGCGTCGAGATGCTCGACCGCGTGAGACGCGTTGATGAGCAGGTTGACGACCACCTGGCTGAGCTTGGCGGGGTTTCCGAGCAGGGCCGGTAGGTCGCGCTGCAAGGTGGTGTCGAGACGGGCGGCGAGGTGCAGCGTCGGCCCGACCAGGTTGAGGGCGCTGTCGACGACCGCGTTGAGCTGCAGAACCGATGGCTGGTCGGTCGCCGGGCGCGCGCATTCGGTCATGCCGCGGGCCAGGTCGCGCAGGCGGGTCGCGCACGCCTGCGACCGTTCGAGCGCGCTGGCGAGCTTGCGCCGTCGCTCCAGGGCGTCGTCGGTGTCGCGGTCGGTCGCCGGGTGCGGGGCCGTGAGGGTTCGGCAGGCGGCCGAGACCTGATCGAGGCTCGAGAGCAGCAGCATGACGGTGTGATTGACCTCGTGCGCCGAACCGGCGGCCAGGGTTCCGAGGGTGGCCAGACGCTGCAGGTGCTCGGTATCGCTGTCGAGCGAAGCGTCGTGCGGTCGCTCGTCGGGCTCCGGGACCTCGCGGGGGAGAGGCGTCGGCGTTCCCGGTCGCGACATCAGGCCCGTCGCGCCTCGGGCTTGGCGTCCGCGTTGGCGTCCGGGTTCGCGTTGGCGAGCGCCTCGAAGATGGGACTGTCGCGGACGGGCACGTGGCTGTGCTCGCGGCAGGCGCTCAGGAGGCGCCGCAGAGCCTCGAGATTGCTTTGTAAGGCGTCGATTCGCCCCTCGATTTCGGCCGCCTTGTCACTTGCCAGGGCGATGGCGCGCTCGCTCGTGGCGTCGTCGGAGCGGCGCAGCTCGAGGAGCATGCCGATCTCCTTGAGCGTGAACCCGAGGCCCTGGGCCGACTTGATAAGGCGCACGGTATCAATGGTTTCAGCCGGATACGCCCGGTAGCCCGAGGGCGTTCGGACGGGTTCGGCGATGAGTCCTCGGCGCTCGTAGTAACGCAGGGTGGCGATGCTCACCCCTGAACGCGCCGCGACTTCGCCTGTGCGATAGCGTCTCTCCGTCATGATTGGCCCACTCCCGGGGACCCAAGCAACCTGCACGGTGTACCTTGGTTTCGGGTCAAGTATTTGATTCAACAAGGATTCGCTGGGGTCGGTCGCCGGGACCGAGCAAAGACAAAGCCACCGCGCTGGCGGAGGCTCTGTTTCGGCAAAGCTGGAAAATTTTCTAAATACTGGAACAGACGGGCGAGCGGGTCAAGTGTAACCCACAAAACGTGGATGAAAATACGGTGCGCCGAGCGACGGATTCGCCAGTTTGGTGGCTTAAATCACGGAACGGCTGGCGGGTTGGGGGCAACCGTGCACCCGGGAACCTTCGTTCGCGACGAGATCTCCGCGATGTCCGGCGAAAAAGGCGCCCCTACGAACGGGTTCGCCGCCGCCGAAGAACCAGCGCGCCGACCGCGCAAACCAGGAACAGGGCCGACGCGCCGCCCCCGGCCGCGCGACATCCGCAGCCGCCTTCTCGTCGCTCACCGCCGGTGGTGGTTGGGTCGCCGCCGGTCGGGGTGTCTCCGGTCGTCGTGTCGCCGTCGCCGTCGCCGGTCGTCGTGGTCGGGCCGTCGGGCCCCGCATCGGGGGCGCCGATGCCGAACTGCTGCACGATCGAAGGCCAGATGAGCGATTCGCACTCGTCGAATTGCACCGTGCCTCGGTCGCATTTCACGGGCGAGGAAATCTCGGAAAAGCGAACGACCTTGGTCCAGCTGTTGCCCCCGTCCGACGAGCGTCCGAGCGCGAAGTTATCGGGGTCCCAGTTGGCGCCGCACGCGAACAGGTCGCCGTCGGAGCGCTCGGTCACGCACGCCATCTGCGGTTCGTAGCCGGGCGCCTCCCAGGTCAGCCCGCCGTCTGTCGATACGCGAACCCCGTCGGACACGGTGCCGGCGATGATGCGCCCGCCCCCGGCCGTGATGGCAAAGGCACCGATCGCGTCGTCGAATTCGAGAACCTTGGTCCAGTCCTGGCCCGCGTTGGCCGTGCGGTAGATGGCGTCGCCTTTGTTGTCGACCGCCCCCTGCACCTGGGCGAACACCACGTCGGGGTTGTCGGGAAGGACGCCGAGCAAGAACAGCTGCGGCTGGGTCGAAAACGCGAAGTCGTCGACGGGCAAGTCGATCCAGTTTTCGGCGCCGGGGCCGGCGTCTGTGCGCCGGAGCACAGCGCGAGGCGGCGCGGTGCCGCCGTCGGGCAGCGGTTCGTCGGTGACCTGGTAGCCCGTGACGTAAACCCGCTGGGGGTTGCTGGGCGCCACCCGAACGGTTTTCCACCAGATTTCCTCCGACAAAAGGCCAACGCTCGCGAACGTGTCGCTGCCGTCTGCACTTAGAAAGACGTCGTTGGGCTGGCCGCCCGCCGCCGTTGCGGCCCAGACCTCGCCGTTGGGGCCAACCTCGACCTCGTCGATCCAGGTGCCGTCGATGGGGCCGCCCACGGTCTGCCAGGTGCAGCCGCCGTCGCGGGTGACGCGCAGGCCGGTGAAGGTCGTGGCCCAGATGGTCCCGTCCGCCGAAAGCGCGTAATCGGGGTCATAGGTGCCGCCGTAGCCGATGGATTCTTCGCACATCCACTGGAACGAGGCGCCGTCGTCAGTAGAAATCAGTAGGCCGAAAGTGACCGGCATGAGGATCGTGTCGTCATTCGCGGGGCGAGTGCCCACGTCTACCGAGGCCGGAAAACGTCCGTTCGCGGCGACGCCGGCCGGAGCGACCAGAATGCCCAATACCAGCACAGCGATTGCGGGGCGCCACATATGGCGACTATAGCGACACGGGCGGGCGCGCGCCGGGCAAATCGGGGGTCGGGTTCACGTCCCGCGGGAGGCCCGCGTTTCGCTGTGTGGACTGCTCGTCCACGGCGAACAAGGTGCACGCGACATCGCGAGCCAACTGCTGGATCGCCGACATCTTCAGAGGGGTGCCTTACCAAAAGTACGAGAGCACACGAACTGGTAGACAGTGTCCGATTTTGCCATAGCATGTGTCCTCGGAGCGGATTGCGTTGTTAACGGGAAAGGCCGAGATCCTCATCGTCGACAGCGACTTCGTGGTTCTGTCGCGACTCAACGAGATGCTGGAGGCGCGCGGCCACTCGGTCGACCTGGCGAGCACCACGCGCGAGGCGCGCGAGAAAATGGCGTACGCCGACTACGGGTGCGTGATCGTCGACCGGCGCTTGCGCGACGGCTCGGGCCTCGACCTTCTGTCCGAAGTCAAAGCGGGCGACGCGGCGCGCGAGGTCATCGTGATCACGGCGTACGCCAACGTCGAGTCAGCCGTCGAGGCGCTGCGCCTCGGCGCGTTCGACTACATCACCAAGCCGTTCGACAACTACGACGCCATCGCCAACCGAATCGAGCGCGGCCTCGACCAGTGGCGCATGAAAAAGGAAATGGAGCGCCTCGTCTCCGACCTGTACGCCGCCAACGAAGACCTGGTCGTGTCGCGCGAAAACACCCGGGCCGCCTACCGCGAGACGCTCATGCGCCTGGCGCTCATTGCCGAGTTTCGCGACTCCGATACGTCCAAGCACCTGCAGCGCATGGCGCTGTACTCGAAAGAGCTCGCGCGGACCCTCGGCTGCGAGCCCGAGTACCAGGAGCAGATTCTCGACGCCAGTCCGCTTCACGACATCGGCAAGATCGCCATTCCCGACTCCGTGTTGCAAAAGCCCGGCAAGCTCGAGCCCGACGAGTGGGACGTCATGAAGACGCACACGACCCTCGGCGGGCGAATTCTGGCGGGGACTCGCTCTGCGACCCTCGACCTCGCGCGCGAAGTGGCGCTGCACCATCACGAGCGCTGGGACGGTAGCGGTTACCCGTTCGGGTTTGCCGGCACCGACATTCCCCTGGCCGGACGGCTGGTCGCAGTGGCGGACGTGTTCGACGCCTTGACCTCGCGACGCTGCTACAAGCCTGCGTTCTCGGTGCAGGAAAGCCTCGACTTGATGCGGCGTCAGGCCGGCAAGCACTTCGACCCGACCCTCATCGAAGCGATGGGCGACAGCCTCGATAGCTTCGAGGCGATTTACGTCGCCAACCGCGAGGATGACCTGGTGATCGAGGCGATGCCGCCCGGCATTACGACCTGAGGCGCGGCGTGCTCGGCCGGTAGCAGGGCCGCGGTTGCCCGGGGCCGGTCGGTCTCGCTCTGGCTACCAGAGGAGCTCGTGCAAAAGCGGCACGCCGCCCGCGGCCACGATGGCCCAGAGGGCGAGGGCGGCGAACACGCCCGCGACGACATCGTCGAGCATGACGCCGAGGCCGCCGCCGACCTTTCGGTCGACCGCGCGAATGGGCCAGGGCTTGACGATATCGAACAGCCGGAACAGACCGAAGCCGAGGCCGAGCACGACCCAGTCAGAGCAGTCGAAGCACGCCACTGTCACGAGCAGGCCGACGACCTCGTCGATCACGATGCGGCCCGAGTCGTGGGTGCCCCAGTATTGGTCGGCTCGGTTGGCGGACCAGGTGCCGACGGCGAACAGGGCCGCCGTGACCGCGGCGAACAGCCACAGGGGCTGGGCGTGCAGCGCAACCGCAATGGGCAGGCCTACGAGCGACCCGACCGTGCCCGGCGACTGCGGCGAGTAGCCGGCGCCGCCAGCCGTGGCGATGGCCCGCGCGACGCGCGCGCGGTCTTCGCGGGGCGCCGTTGGCCCGGGGGATGAGTGATTCTGCAAGTTTGCTTCGTTTCGCTCGTGAGTTGCGGCGAGGAGAGCGGCAGCCGGTACGCGGTTGAACCATTCGCGGGCCACGTTGCGCGAGGGGGGAACTCGTCGGAAGCGACCGGCTCGTTGGTTTGCCAGGGTTTGCCGTACCCCTGGTGTTGGACCCCCGCCATACCATCGAGGTGCCCTGTTTGCCGCGACGGATGAACCGCGATTCGAGCTTGGTCCGCAGATTGGGTCGATGGTAAAGAACCGCCTTCGGGCGCCGCGCAACGCGCGGAATGCGTAACGGCCGCGTAGAGAACGTCTTGTGAACCGATATCACGTTGTAATGCCGGCCGTCGTGCCCCTCGCCTACCTCGTGGGCGCTCTGGTCATTTATTCCGTCCGCGTCGCCGCGGGCCGGCCGCCGGCCGCGCGGAACGAGAAGCACACGGTCGTGTTTTCGCCGTTCTGGGCCAACTACGCGGCGTGGATCATGCGCCCGCTCGAACGTGCCGTCGGCGCGTGGCGTTTGACGCCGAACAAAGTGACGGTTTTGTCGCTGCTGCTGTCCATCGCGGCCGGCGCCTGCGTGGCGACATTTCACTTCGCCTTTGCGACCTGGCTCTACGTGCTGGCCGGCATTCTCGACAGCATTGACGGGCGCCTGGCGCGCCGCACAGGCCTGTCGAGCCAGTCTGGAGCCTTTCTCGACTCGGTGCTCGACCGCTGGGGCGAGCTCGTCATGGGCATTGGCTTTGCCTGGGCCGTGCGCGACAGCTGGGCCCTGCTCGCGGTGCTCGTGGCCATCGCGGGTTCGCTGATGGTCAGCTACACGCGGGCACGCGGCGAAGGGTTGGGCATCGTGTTGTCGGGCGGCCGAATGCAGCGCCCGGAACGTATCGTGTTCACGGCCGTGTGCTGTTTCGTGACCGCGTGGGTGCACGCTGGCGCCGATACGGTTCACCTGGTGCCCCACGTGCTCGGCGGCTTCATGGCCGTCATCGGCGTGGCCACCATCGCGACGGCGATGAGCCGGCTTTACACGGGCTTTAAGCAGCTGCCGGGACCCGACCCGGCGGCTCGCGTCCCCGGTTCGCCCAGCGCGCCTGCCGACGTCGCCGTTGGCGGCCCGGTGCCGGACCCGGCGGCGGTCGCGCCCCGTTCGGCCGCGTACTCGCGGGAAGCGATTCGCTAGTCGGCCCGCGGCGCGGGTGCGCGACGTGGGCGCGTGGCTATAGTGTCGCGCACTCATGAAGATCGCGACCTGGAACGTCAACTCGATCCGCGCGCGCCTCGACCGCGTGCTCAACTGGCTCGACGAGCACCAGCCCGACGTGCTGGTGATGCAAGAGACCAAGGTCGAAGACAAGGACTTTCCCCTCGGCGAGTTCGAGGATGCCGGATACGAGGCGGCCATTCACGGGCAAAAGACCTACAACGGCGTGGCCATCCTCGCGCGCGACCCGATCAGTGACGTGGTGCGCGGATTCGGAGACGGCGGCGACGACAGCCAGGCCCGCTGCATCGCGGCCACGGTCAACGACGTGCGCGTGGTGTCGGTGTACGTGCCCAACGGCAAGAACATCGACCACGACGACTACGGGTTCAAACTCGAGTGGCTGCGGCGGCTGCGGGCCTACTTCGACGCCAACTTCGAACCGGGCGCTCCGATTTACCTGGGTGGCGATTTCAACGTCGCCCCGGACGAGCGCGATGTCTACGATCCAAAGGCCCTCGAGGGCCGCATCCTGTGCAGCGACGCTGAGCGCGAGGCGCTCGCCAACCTGATCGCTTTTGGTTTCGAGGACGCGTTTCGCGCCCTCAATCCCGACGGCGGCTACTACAGCTGGTGGGACTACCGCATGCTCGGGTTTCCCAAGAACCGCGGGCTGCGTATCGACATGGCGTATTTGACCGCGCCACTGATGGAGCGGTGCCGCGAGTCGTCCATCGATCGCAACGCGCGCAAGGGCAAGGGGCCCAGCGACCATGCGCCGGTCCTGGTGACCCTGTCGTAGCCGGCGTCGTCCGGATTTGACGGGTCGTCGGCGCTGGAGTTTCGCGGGAATAGCCAACGTCGGCGGTGGGTTTAGATCGCAAGCCCATCGTCGTCCGTCTCTACCTGGTGCCCCTATGAAACACAGCGTCCGAACCACTCTCTGGGATGTCATCAGCGCCATTCAGGCGCGTCTCGAGCGCCACGGGCTCGACCCGACCGTGGTCGACTCGGCGGTCGTCCTCGGTGTCGAAACCATGCTTGCCGGGCCGTCGAGCTGGACGAGCGAGCGAGCGGCTCGCCGTTCGTCGGGCCGCCTTGGCCGGGACGCGGCGTGGGGTTCCCCGGTCGGGGCGCGCGCGCTTACCTAGGCCCTGTCTTTCGCAGGCGCCGGGCGCCGACGGGCACTCGTGAGCCGGCGAGCTGCAGCCAACGCGGGGAGCGGCTACCCGGCAGGGCGCGCCGTGGCGCAGGCGCGACTCGGGCCGAAAGTGCGAACAGGGCGGGCGCGCCCGTCGCTGTGCCGAAACGAAAAAGAGCCCCGGGCGGCGTGCCCGGGGCTCTCGACGTTTTGCGGAAACGAGCTTTCGCTTATTCGAACCACACGCCGTTGAGGCGGAAGTACGACGTCCCGCTGTAGCCTTCGACCAGGATCGAAACCTCGGTCACCCCGGCGGGCACCGTTGCAACGATCTGCTCTCGGACAGTGGCGCTGCCGGAGGCCTCATCGAAGTCCTGGCGGGTGGCGCGGTCGCTGCCCCACTTGATGAACAAGTCGGCGTCGGCGCTGCTGCGGAAGCGCGAGTACAGGTCCAGGGTCAGCTGGCTGCCCGGCTTGAGGTTCGAGATGGTGTAGTAGCGGGCCTCGCCGGCGCGGACGGTGCCGTCCGCGCTGCCGGTCTTTTCAACGCCCGGGCTGGGGTCGGGATCGGGGTCCGGGTCGGGATCCGGGTCCGGGTCGGGATCCGGATCGCTGCCACCGCAGCGGGCGGGCAGTCTGCCGGAGGGCGCGCTGCCCACGCCAATCGCTGCCCACGCGCCTTGAGCCGAGGCGACCTCGCAGCTGCCGGCGCCGTACAGGTCGCTGGCGGCCGCAATCGCAGCCTCGCGCGCCGCCGTCCAGCCCGAGTTGGGGTTCAGGTAGCGGGTCTGCATGCGGTACCAGACCTGGATGGCCTTGCTCATGGCTTCCGAGTCGGTGCGGCCCATGGAGGGCGCGAACGCGTTCGGGCTAAGGCCGCCGGGATGGCGACCGCCGGTGACCATGAGCTTAAAGGCCAGGTTGCCGAGGCCCGCGTTGAGGTGTACGCCGCCGTTGTTCTGGGTGCCGGTGTAGCGGTTGCTGATGTGGTTGTGCCGGAAGGGATTCGACATGTCGCGCAGGCCGTCGCCGGGAACGCGGGGCGTGTAGACGTCGTCGCCGATGAGCCAGGTGATCCGCTCGACCTGGAAGTTGCCCTTGCGGCGTCCGGCGTTGACCCACGCCTCGGAGGCCGCGGCGAAGATGTCGGACAGCGACTCGTTCATGGCGCCGGTCGCGTTGCGGTAGATGAGTTGAGACTCCGTGCTGGTAACCGCGTGGGTGAACTCGTGCACGGTCACGTCGATGGAGTCGCCCAGCGGACCGAACTGAACGCCGTCGCCGTCGCCGTACGCCATCTGCGGGGATCGGCCACCGCGAAAGAAAGCGTTGTTGAGGCGGTTTCCGTGGTGAACGGTCGAAACGATTCGGCCGCCTCTCCCGTCGAAGGAGTCGCGACCGAACTCGGTGCGGTAGAAGTCGTAGGCGATGGCCTGGATGTCGTACTGGCGGCGGACCTGGGCGCTCGAGTCGTTGCAGGCGGTGGTGCTGCCGCCGCGGCACGCCAGGGTGCCGGGCAGGCGCGTGGTGAAGTTTCCGTCGTAGACCTCGCGGCTCATGGCGGGGTAGATGGTCGGGTGGCGGTCGGCGATTTCGCCGGTCTCCGCATCGACGAAGACGTAGTCGGCGACCGGAATCTCCTCGCCTTCGCCCTCCACGAGGACCTCCCAGGCGAGGTGGACCAGCTGCGTATCGCTGGCGACGACGTAGACCAGCCGGGGCTCGCCGGCCTGGACGCCGACCGCTTCGACAGCCTCGGCCGCGAGCACGCGGGCGTCGTCCTCGGTCACGACGAGCTCAGCGTCGGGCGGCGTCACGTTGACCGACGAGTCGATGGAGCGCACGGTCCCTTCGGAGTCGATATGTACGCGGAGGCCAGCGCCGACGACGTCGAGACCGTCCTTCTGGTACGCGTAGCGAACGTGGGTCATGCCCAGGTCGTCCACGTCGAGCGACACTGGATGCAGGTCGGCGGCGTCGACGCCGAACACGCCGGTGGCGCCGGCCATGAAGCCGCCGAGGCGGGCCTCCACGTCGGACACGGCCGTCGGGGCGATCACACTGCCCAGATCCCCTCGAATGAAGGCGGGCACGCCGTTATCGTTGTTGGCGACCTCTTCGGTGCCGGGCAGGTTGGCGTCGCCAAGCTCCCCCGACCCCTGCACGACGCCGTTGCCACAGGCCGTGAGCCCGGCCAGGGCGAACGCGGCGATGATGCCGTTGTGCTTATGCATGAAACAAACTCCTCAGGTGTGTGCTTTGTTCGCTGAATCGTGGAACACGAGCAAAAATTCGCTGTGATTCCGGTTCCTTGTGCGACATGCATAGAGCAACGGCCGTACCAGTCGGTTTGTGTTGACCTCCAGTCTCAGGGGTGAAGCAAGGGTGTCACGGCCTTAGGGGCCAAAACCCTGCATGATATCCCGCGGTCAGCTGACACCACCACCTACAGTGTGCGACCAGGGTGAGATTCCCGGATAGCGAACTCAGCGACGCGACCGTGGCGATTTGACCCGTCCAAAATGGATGATGCGAACTTAATAGTTCCAAGGTTCTAAACAGGACATCGGTGTGTGGTCCGTCCGTTTCGAGCGAATTTTTGTGTTCGAACAGAACTATATGTGTAGGGACAGGTGACACCAGTTCATGCCAAGACGGAACGCACCCCTTCGGACGCGCCCGCCCGAGGACCGGGCGCGTTTCACCAAGAGCCGTCCGGGGCGAGGGTTCGCCGTTGCCCGGCCGTGGCGGGCCGGGTCGGTGGCGGGACCGCCGGGTCGAGCCATGCGCCTCGACGTACCCTTTCAGCGCTCGTTCCGAACGCCGGTTCTACCTGCGGTGCATGCTGCCCTCGCGCGCACGTCACGCGCACGGCGGAGCCAGGTCAGTGGCAAGGCAGACTGCGAGGCCGGGGCATTCGCCCTGCCGGCACGCTCGGCGCTCCCTCTGCCCGCCGCCTCTGCCCGCGGTGAACGCCGACTCCGCGCCCCGGGCACGCGGGGGCCGAGTCCGCTCGCCGCCTAGCGGCGCGGCAGGGAATCGAGGGGCGTGCTGGCGTCCAGATATTCCGCCAGCTTGCGCTTGATGTAGCCGGTCGCTTGTCCGCGCAGGGCAAAGCCCGGGTCGGCGCCGTCGAAGGTGATCATGTCGTCGGCGTAGACCATGTTGCCCTCGATCTTCACCAGGCGCTTGTAGCGGCCCGAGAAGCGCGCCGAGTCGCCGTCCCAGGTCACGCTGATGCCGTGGCGGTTCGACAGGTACTCTCCGAGGGCGTGAAGCCGCGCGCGCGCGTCGTCAGCGGGCAGGCTCACGGGGAACTCGACTTTCATGGGCGGGGTTGTAGCACGGGCCACCGATGGCGGTGCGGCACCCCGGCGGGCTCTATTTCGAGTCGCAGGCCGCGAGCTGGGCCAGGTCCTTGGCCGCGAGCGCACAGTTCTCGGCGTCCTTGCTGAGGTGCTCGGCAAGGCACTTTTTCACCATGTCGTCACGCTCGGAGGCCATTTTGTCTCGGGCGGCCGCCTGGGCTTCGTCGGAGCCGGCCTCGGCGGCAACCAGCGCGATCGTCTTGTCCACGACGGCCTCGCAGTTCCCCGATTTGGCGCAGCCGGCGGCGAACGCGATGGCAGACAGCAGACCCACGGACACCAGCACCGAGCGCATGGGCCCAGGATACTACGGATGCTACGGAAGCAGGGCCGTGCCGATAGCGCCCGGCTCGGCGATTTCCCGCGCGAGCTCGCCCGCGGTGAGCTTGCCAACCACGTGAACACACCCGACCTTGTCGGAGTCGAGGGCCCGAATGCTCTCTTCGAGTTTTGGAATCATCCCGCCGGCGACGATGCCCTCGGCGATGGCGGTTCGCGCCTGCTGCCGGGTCAGCGTGGCGATGCGCGAGTCGGGGTCGTCGATGTCGCGCATGACGCCGCGGGCACCGGTGATGAGCACCAGATGCTCGGCACCGAGAGCGATGGCCAGCTGGTTCGCGATGATGTCGGCGTTGATGTTGAGGAGCTGGCCCTCCGCGGTGCTGCCGATGCACGCCAGCACCGGCACGTGGCCGGCGTTGAGCAACAGCGACAGCAGCTCGTCGTTAAAGCCGGTGACGTCGCCGACGTGGCCGAAATCGATGGGCTCGTCGCCGCCGCCCGCCACGACCCGGGGCGGCCGCTTGACCGCCGCGATGGCCCGGGAGCTGGCTCCGTGCAGACCTACCGGCCGGGCGCCAGCCGCGAGCAGCGCGGCGCACAGGTCGGCGTTGAGCTGGCCGCCCACGACCATCTTCATGACGTCGAGAGTCTCGCGGTCGGTGATGCGTCGACCGGCCACGATGTTGGGCTCGATGCCCAGGCGCTTTTGCAACGCGGTGGACTGGGGGCCGCCGCCGTGAACCACGACCGCGCCCTGCGCGGCAAGGCGGGCAATGTCCGCGGCGATAACGGGCAACGCGTCGGAGTGAACGACGTCACCCCCGAGCTTGACGACGGTGGTCACGGCCAGCTGCCCGGGTCCTGCAGGGATGCCGTTTCGTCCAGGCCAAGGACGATGTTCATGTTCTGAATGGCCTGGCCGGCACCGCCCTTGACCAGGTTGTCGATGGCAGAAAAGCAGGTGATGGTTCGCAGACCGTCGTGGGGCTCGCTGAGGGCAAAGCCGATCTCGCAGTAGTTGCTGCCCGAGATGGCCGCCACCTCGGGCAGGCGACCGGTCGGGCGGCGGACGAACGGGCTCTTGGCGCACAGCTGGTCGTACAGCCCGGCGATGCGGGTTTCGTCGTTGTCGGCCGGGATCTCGGTCATGGCCGAGACGAAGATGCCCCGGGTGAGCGGCGCCGATACCGGCACGAAGCGCAGCTGCAGGTCCCTGGCGCCCGCCGCCGTGAGAGTTTCGGTGATCTCCGGCGTGTGCTGGTGGACCATCGGCTTGTAGGTCTTGAGGTTGAGCGCGCGGATCGGGTGGTGGGTGCCCGGCTTTGGCGCTGCGCCCGAGCCCGACGAGCCGGTGATGGCGGTGACGTGCACGAAGCCCGACAAAAGCCCGGCGCCGGCGAGGGGCAACAGGGCGAGCTCGGTCGTGGTGGCAAAGCAACCGGGGGAGGCCACGCACTGGCTGCTCGCGATGCGCTCGCGGTTGAGCTCGGGCAGGCCGTAGACGAACTTGTCGAGCAGCTCCGGGTGGGGGTGCTCCGTGTTGTAGAACTTGTTGTAGGCGGCCACGTCGGACAGGCGAAAGTCGCCGCTCATGTCGACGATCTTCACGCCGAGCTCCAGCAGCTCGGGGACCTTGGCGGCGGTGACTTTGTGGGGCAGCCCCAAAAGCGCTACGTCGCAGCCCCGGGCCGCTTCGGCCGGGGAGACGTCTTCGAAGCGGACGTCGGTGACGCCCGTCAGGTTGGGATGGGCCGCCGACAGGGGCTCGCCCACGAAGTCGATGGACGCGACGCGCGCGAGCTCGACGTCAGGATGCAGGAGCAGGCGGCGCATCATCTCGCCGCCGCCGTATCCGCTTCCCCCGATAACGGCTGCCTTGAATCGCTTGCTGCTCATGCGCCCGAACGCTACTAACCCTGAGCGCAATGGGGAACCCCGGAACTGAGCAAGTTTCGGCCGGGGGCGACTCGGCGATGGGACGATTGGCCGGCGCGACCCGAGGCGGGCACCGGCGGCAGTGTCCCCGGGGGCAACGGCGGCGGAGTTGGCGCGGGCGCGACACGCCGCCGCGGGCGACCGGAGGGAGCGGCGAGCTCCCCCGGCCGGCGGCGGCAGCGCGGGCGACCGGGAGGCGCTACTCGGCCTTGTCCGGGTCGGCGGCGGCCGCGGCCGCCGCGTCGCCGGCTGGCGCGTCGTCCCGCTGTGCCTGGTTCTCGGCGGCTCGCGCCGGGTCGGGTTGCTCGCCAGCCGAACGGCGCAGGTCGAGGTTGCCGAGGCGCCCGTTGGGCTTGCGGCCAATCATCCTGGCGAACCCGAGGCGGAGGTCCTCGGCGATGCTGTACATGGTCGGCACCATGACCAGGGTGAGCACGGTGGCAAACGCCAGGCCGAAGATGACGGCGATCGCCATCGAGCTCCACCACTGGGTCGACTGGGTGCCCTTGGCGATCTCGAACTCGGCGAAGTTGACCGAGATGCCGAGCGCCATGGGGACCAGGCCCAGGATGGTGGTGAGCGCGGTGAGCATGACCGGGCGAAAGCGCGCCGTGCCGGCCTCGACCAGGGCTTCGACCATGACGATGCCGCGGTCGCGCAGCTGCTCGACGTAGTCGAGCAGCACGATGGCGTTGTTGACGACCACGCCGGCCAGAGAAATCACCCCGAGGCCCGTCATGATGATGCCGAACGGCGTGCCCGTGAGCATCAGGCCGATCAGGACCCCGATGAGCGACAGGACCACCGACATCAGGACGATGATCGGCAGGGAAAGCCGGTTGAACTGGGCGATCAGCACCACGAAGATGAGGATCAGAGCGATGCCGAAAGCGCGGCTCAAAAACTCCTGCGCCGCGACCTGTTCGTCGTTGGCGCCGCCGAGCCGGATGTCCAGTCCCGGGGGCGCCTCGGCCTTTTCGATCCACTCGACCACGGCTCCGCGCACGTCGTTTTCATTGAAGCCCTCGGCGATGTCGCCGCTGATGGTCACGACCAGCTTCTGGTCGATGTGGCGAATGGAGCCGCTTCCGCCGGCGAGCTCGTAGCGGGCCACGCTCGACAGCGGCACCGGAAACGTGTCGGGACTGGTGTCGAGGCGGCCGGGAATGCGCAGGGCCAAAAGGGCCTGCAGGTCGCGCTTCGACCGCGGGTGGAACTCGACGATGATGTCGACGTCGTCGCCGATACCGCGCAGCGACGAGGCCTCGGTGCCGGCCAGGGCCGTGCGAACCGTACCGGCTACCGCGCGAGTGCTGGCGCCGACGCGCTTGGCGGCTTCGCGGTCGATGCGCAGGCGCATCTCGGGGCGGCCTACCCGGTAGTTGTCGGTGAGCTTGGCCGAGCCTTCGATGGCGGCGAGCTCGCGTCGAACCTTGGCGGCGTACTCGCCGACCTGGTGAAAGTCCTCGCCCGACACCTCGACGGAAATGGGCTTGCCGACCGGCGGGCCCATTCGCTCTTTTTCGACCTGGATCTCGGCGCCGGGGATGATCTCGATGACCTGCCGCAGGCGCTCGACCGTGTCCTCCGAGTTTTCGACGCGCACCTTGTCACCCGGCAGGGCACTGGCCGCGTCGGGCAGGAAGTCCACGGTGATGCGGGCCTGGTTTTGGGCCGACTGAGAGGCTTCGGCCGGGTCCTGGCCCGAGCCGGCGACCCCGACCTCGGCGACGTAGACGTCGACGTTTTCTTCCTTCGCCAGGACCGCTTCGATTTTGCGCACGATGGCGTCGGTGGCTTCGATGTCGGTGCCGTCCGGCGCCTTGAGCGTGATGATCGCGCGGTTGGGTTCCGACTCGGGAAAGAACTCGGTGCCGTGGTTGTTGCTCGCGTAGGCCCCGCAGGTGCCGAACAGCGACACCAGGCCGCCGATGAACATGATGTAGCGGTGCCGGATGGAAAAGTGCAGCAAGTTGGCGTAGCGCCGAAGCAGCGGGTTGTCGGCGAAGGTCTTCTTGTTTGCGTTGGTGTTGACCTTCATGAACACCGCGGTGAGCACGGGCAGAACGCCAATGGCCACGATGAGCGACGACACCAGGACCAGGATGACGGTCTTGGGCAAATAGCCCATGAACTCGCCCATGATTCCGCCCCAGAAGACCAGCGGAAAGAACGCGGCCACGGTCGTGGCGGTCGAGGCCGTGACGGCGAGAGCAACCTCCTGGGTGCCGATGACCGCCGCCTCCTTCATCTCTTTGCCCATCTCGGCGTGTCGATAGATGTTCTCGACGATGACGATGGCGTTGTCGACCAGCATGCCGAGTACCAGGATCAGCGAGAACAGCACGACCATGTTCAGGGTGATGCCGAACACCGCGAGCAAGATGATTCCCATCAGGAACGACAGCGGGATGGACACGGCGACGAACACGCTATTGCGCACGCCCATGAAGAACATGATCACCATGACGACCAGCAAAAGAGCCGTCAGGATGCCGTTTTCGAGGTCGCCGACCATGGTCGATACCAGTTCCGACTGGTCGCCCAGGGCCTGAAACGTCACCCCCTCGGGCCACGACTTCATTTCCTTGGCGGCCAGGCGCTTGACGCCGTTGGCGACCTCTTCGATGTTGGCTCCGGTGCGTTTCGAGACGGCCAGCGACACCGACGTGACGCCATTCATGCGCGAGTAGGTCGCGCGATCGGCAAAGCCGTCGTCGACGCTGGCGACGTCGCGAACGAAAATCGTCCGGTCGCCGACGCGCTTGACGGCGATGTTTTCGATCTCCTGGGGTGCATCGAACTCGCCGGGCACGCGCAACAGCACGCTCGAGTCGCCGACCGCCAGGTCGCCGCCGGGAATGTTGACGTTTTCATCCGATACGGCGCCAATCACGTCGTTGAGCGACAGGCCGTAGTAGCCGAGGCGCAGCGGGTCGACCTGGACGCGCACCTGGCGCTCGCGGCCGCCGGTTACCTCGGCCTTGAGCACGCCGGGCATGCGCTCGACCTTGTCCTGCAGGTCTTCACCGAGCTTCTTGAGCACGACCTCGTCGACCGGCCCGGCGATGGTCACGATGATGATTGGAAAGGCGGAGAACGAGACCTCGTTGACCTCGGTTTCCTCGACGTCGTCGGGCAGCTCGGGCTTGGCGCGGTTGACCCGGTCGCGCACCCGCTGCAGGGCGTCCTCGATGATGACGTCGGTCTCGAACTCGAGGCTGAGAATGCTCACGCCCTCGGCGGACGTGGACGACAGCTTCTTGAGGCCGTCGAGGCCGGCGATTTCGTCCTCGAGGGGGTTGGTAACCAGCGACTCGATGTCCGACGGGCTGACGCCCGGGTAGGGCGTCGACACGATAACGAACGGGACCTCGACATCCGGCGCGGCCTCGCGGGGCAGGTCGTTGTAGGTGACGATGCCGATCAACATGACGCAGAACGCCATGAAGCCGACGGTGACGGAGCGGCCGACGATGCCTCGGATCACTTGTCGCTTCCTTTCGCGCTGGCCGGTTTCGCGGCCTTCTTGACCACGGCGGCTTCGCCGTCCTCGCCCTTGGTTTCGGCGGCGGTCGGGGCGGCTTTGTCGTTGATGATGCCGTCGGGAGTCACGCCGAAGTCCACCCGGCCGTCGACGCAGCACGCGCCTTCGCGGGTCACGATGAGCTCGTCGCCGTTGGCCAGCGAGCGGTGGCCGGTGACGACGATGCGATCGCCGCGCTCGACGCCCGAGATGACCTGGACCAGGTTGCCGACGACTTCGCCGAGCTCGAGAGTCTTCCAGCGGGCGCGGCCGTCACCGCCGATGAGGAACACGCCGTTGCCCTCGAGACGGGTGACGATGAAGTCCTGGGGGATGTGCAGGAGGTCGGCGCGCACCTGGCGGCGAAACTCGACGGCGGCGATCATGCCGGGCAAGAGCCTGCCCTTCGGATTGGCGACCTCGACCTCGACCAGAAAGGTTCGGGTGCGCGGGTCGGCGACCGGCTCGATCTTGGAGACCTTGCCGGGAATGGGCGAGGCCGAGCCGGTGGTCATGGCGCCGGCTGCGTCGCCGAGCTTGAGCGAGCCGACGTCCTCGTCGGTGACCGACACGGTCATGACCGCCGGGTCGAGCTGGACGAGCTTGCCGATGGGGCCGCCGGGGGGCACCACCTCGCCCCGTTCGATGAGCAGGTTGGACACCACGCCGGCAAAGGGCGCCCGAATGATCGTGCGCGTGGCGTTGATCTGCGCCAGGCGAAGCTGCGCCTTGGCGCGCCGCACCCGCGTGTCGGCTGCGTCGGTGCGGGAGCTCGCGACAGCTTTGCCAAGCTTGCGGAGCCGGTCGAGCTCGCGCTGGGCGTCTTCGACTTCGACCTTGGCCAGGTCCACCTGGGTGGAGTAGGTGCCGGTGTCGACCCGGGCGATGACCTGGTTCTTCTTGACCGCGTCGCCCGACTCGATCAGCACCGCCTCGACGAAGCCGCCAAGGGCCGACGCCAGATCGGCCTCTTTGCCGCCCTGCACCTCGGCGGGGCGAATGATGCGCGACGCGGCCTCGACGTTGTCGAGGGTGGCCGCTTCGACGCGCGTTGCGACCGACTCCGGGGCCGTTTTGGGCAGCGAACCCGCCGCGGCGCCGGACGGTGGTGGCTCTTCCTTCGAGCAGCCGGGCGTGGACGCTGCCAGGGCGGCGGCGACGAAGGCGGTCGTTACAGCGGTGTACAGGCGTTTCATGGCGCAATCCCCTCGAACAACAGATCGATCAGGCGGTGGTACCGGGCGCGATCCCAGTCGGATTTCATTACGGCTTCGGAAAATTGAAAGTGCAGGGCGCCGGCCAGGGCCAGGGCGCAGTCGGTGGGGTCGAGACCGTCGCGAAGTTCGCCGTCGGTCGCGCCCCTGGCGAAAATCTCGGTCATGATGGCCATGTGCGACTCTTCGTTGGCCTCGAAGTCGAAGTTGGCGCAGCTGTCGTCCGGGGCGCCCTCGATGCGGATCATTAGCTTCATCGCGTCGGGGTTGGCCTGAGCGTAGGCGACGAAGGCGTCGGCCATGCCGTGGATGCGCTGGCGCAGCGAGCCTTCGCCATCGATGGCGAGTCGCATCAGGTTTTCGATAGCGCCCGAGTGAGTCTCGATGATCTCGAGAAACAGGGCGTCTTTGCTATCGAAGTAGTAGTAGAGGGCCGGCTTGGTGCAGTTGCTGGCCTCGACGAGCTCGCGCACCGACGTCCCGGCAAACCCCTGTTTGGCAAACAGCCGGGTCGCCTCGTCGACGATTCGGTCGCGCAGGTTGGCCGAGTCCTTCGCCGCGCTGGTCACTTGTCGGCTCCGGCTTCGGCGATGGCGGCCGCGCGCTCGAGCCGCGCTCGGGCGACGCGCAGGTCGATGCGCGCGCTGATCGCGCGCAGGGCGGCATTGAGCTTGTTGACCTCGGCCTCGATCACTTCGGTGCTGGTGGCCTCGCCGCCCTGAAACAGGACGGTGCGCTGCTCGTACGTGGCCTCGGCCGACCTTAGCTCCACGTCGGACAGGGCCAGAGCCTCGCGCGCGCGGACGAGTTCTTCAAAGCCCGCCCGGATCTCCGACTCGATCGTCTGACGAAACTGGGCCTTCTGGCTTTCGATGACCCGGGCCGTGGCGCGCAGCTCGCGTTCTTGCGAGCGGGCCTGAAAGAACTGCTGCGGATTCCAGACCAGGCGAATGCCCGCGGACCAGCTGGTGTTGAACTCCTGGGTCGGAGGGAAGAACTGCTGGTTCGGGTTGGCGTACACCAACGTGCCGAATCCCTCGACCTTGGGCAGCTTGAGAATGGCCGCGCCGTCGGCGGCTTCGACGGTGGCATCTTTTTGGCGACTGAACGCCCGCATCTCCGGGCGCTCGCGCATGCCCTGTTCGACCAGGGTGTCGAGTTCGCCCACGTCCTCATCCTCGGCGTTGGCCAGCACGTCTTCGCCGATGGTGAACTCGACGTCGTTGCCGACCAGGATGGCGAGGTTTTGCTGGGCGAGCCGCTCGAAGCTGCGGGCCTGGGAGACGGCGGTCTCGGACGACGCCACCAGCGTTTCCAGGGCCAGGGCGTCGGCCGGCGCAACCGTGCCTGCCTGCAGGCCGAGGCGCGCGTCTTCGAGGCGGGCGCGCGAGCTGCCCAGGGACTCTTCCGCGAGCACCCGCTGGGCGCGTGCGCGAATCCAGTCGTAGTAGGCGATCTTCGTGTTGGCCCGCACCTGGGCCTCGTTGGCGCGGGTTTGAAAGCGGGCCGCGTCGTCGGCGGCCTCGACGCTGCGAATCGCCGCGGGCAGCGCGAGGATGTAGTCGGAAAGCGGCACCGTCAGGGCGAGGTTGAGCGCGTAGTTGTTGAGCGGAATCGAAAACGGTTCCTGGGCGAGCGCAACCACCGGCTGGCCCGCGGAGTCGACCACGGTGTTGCCGTCGATGCCGAGCGGACCGCCGTTGGCGGCGCCCACCAGGGCCCCGCCACCGCCGCCGAGGTCGAAGTCGATGTTGTTGATGCGCGTGTACGACAGCTCGATGCGCAGGTTGGGCACGTAGTTCGACAGGGTGCGCTGGTTCTGGGCGGAGACGAGCAGCTGGTTGGATTTGCCCTCGGCGACCGAGGGCGCGCGGGCCAGGGCCCGGGCGACGGCGTCTTCGGCGGTGAGGCCGCCCTGCTCGGGGGCCAGGGCCCGGGCGAGGGCGTCGCCGGCGCTGGCGGGCGCCTCCGTTTGGGCGGCCGCCGGTAGCGAGGCGGTCAGAAATACGCCCAAAATGAGTGAAATTCGTAGCTTACTCATGCATACCTACCGTTCGGTATGAACACTGAACGACGCGTCGGCCCGCGTCAAGTGCCCTTGGCGTTTTGGTCGAAAAGGGCCACAACCCGTGTGATGCGCCGGCCGCTGATTCTTTTCTTCGCCGCCAGTTTTTTCGCGCCGCTCGCTCGCGCCGACCCGCCGAAGAAACCCGCTCTGGTGATCTCGGTGACCAACGTGAAGAAGAGCAAAGGGCTCGTGCGAGTCGCGGTTTATCGCGACAACGACAAGCAGTGGCTCGAGGACAAGCACGCGATCTCTACCCAGTCGGTGCCGGCCAGGGCCGGGACTACGTTGGTTCGCGTCACGGGCCTGGCGCCTGGCCGCTACGGGGTCGCGGTGTTTCACGACGAAGACAGCGACGGCAAGCTCGACACCAACCTGGTCGGCATTCCCACCGAGGCCTACGGGTTTTCACGCAACCCGGGCTCGAAGTTTGGCCCGCCCAAGCTCAAGGACGCCCGTTTCATCTATCACCGCGGCGGCCGCAAGATTTCTATCAAGGTAAACACCTGGCTATAGCGTCGCCGCCGCTCACTAGCTGCTCGCGCTGGTGTACTTGCCGACCGAGTAGCTCCACACCAGGCGGGTTGCGGCTGCGAAGACCGCGGCGCCGGCGATGGCGGCGCCCGCCGTGCCCGTGTCCAGCGTGCCAAGCAGCGCCATGGCAGGGTACGTGGTCATCACCGCGAGGGGAATCACAAACGTGAACAGTACCCGCCAGACGCCGCGAAAGACCTGCACGGGCCAGCGCGCGGCGTCGAAGATGGCCGAGAACATGTGGCTCAGGTTGTCGAGCCGAACGACCCAGAAGCTGGCGCAGATGACCAGGATCCAGACGTTGTAGAGAACCAGCACCGCGGCGACGAGCATGACCAGCGAGGCCCCCACCGCGGCGAGGTCGGGCGCCCGTCCCATGCGGGCGAACGCGAAGGCGATGATGCCGAGGCCGCCGAGGGCGTCGACGATCTTCCACGGCACGAATCGCGAGGTCGATACCAGGAACTGACTGTCGGCGGGCTTGATGAGCACGTAGTCGAGGGTGCCGTAGCGAATGCGCTCGACGGCTTCGACCAGGGAGGGGGCGATGGCGCCGTCGAGCACGGCGCGCAAGATGTTGAACCAGCCGATAACGACGAGTGACTCGGCGAACGTCCAGCCCGCGACGCTGTCGCGTCGGCCAAAGACGATGAGCAGGGGCACGACGTTCCAGAACATCCAGAAGAACGACATCAGCCCCGAGACGATGAAGTCGGTGCGGTACTGCATCGACGTCACCAACGACGCCTGGAGCTGGGCCCAAAAAAGGGCCGCGTAGCGTCGCGTCGCGATCACGAGCCGAAGGCCTCGAAGCGGCGCACGCCGCGGCGCCAAAGAGCCAGCGCGACGACTCCGGTGCCGACCACGAACGCCCACTGCAGTCCCAGATTGACGAAGGCGTCGCCGCGGTCGTAGCTGCCCGTGACCAGCTCGACCGGGTAGGCGACCATGTACCGAAAGGGCAGGGCGGCCGCCAGGGTTTGCACCCAGCCCGGCATGAGCTCGAGGGGAACCAGGTAGCCAGACACGATGCCCGACGCGGCCAGGTAGATATCGAAGATGGCGTAGGCGCGCTCGACCCAGAAGCTGACGGTGCCAAGCGCGATCATGATGAAAAAGCCGATGAGCCACGAGCCGGCCAGGGCCACCGGGAAGAGCGCCCACTGCAGCCAGTCGCGCGTCAAATCGTCGGCCGCGCTCGACGCCAGCAGAATGAGGGCCAGAGGCACCGAGACGAGCGCCCGTACCGGCAGGGCCGACAGGTGCAGCGCCGCGTAGGTGACGAACGGATGGATCGGACGCAGCAAGCGCAGCGACAGAATGCCCGTGCGAACTTCGTCGTCGATCTGCCAGACCACCCAGCTGCCTGTGAGCTGCCGGGTGACCATCATCGCCAGGTAGTAGGCGACGAAGTCATCGCTGGAGTAGCGGCCGAAAGCGCCTTCGCCGGCGACCGTGGTCCACAGGGCCAGCATGATGAGGGGCATCGTGCCGGTGAGCATCCACACCACGAACTCGGCGCGGTAGGCGAGGTTCTCGGCGGCGCCGATCTTTAGCAGGGTGGGAAAGGCTCGACGAATGGCGGTGGATGACGTGGTCGCGTCGCTCATCGTCCACTGCCAACGCGAGCGGACCCGGTCCCGGATTCAGCCTCGGTCTCGGTCTCGGTCTCGGCCTCGGATTCGGTCTCGGTCTCGGATTCGGTCTCGGTCTCGGATTCGGTCTCGGTCTCGGATTCGGTCTCGGTCTCGGTCTCGGATTCGGATTCGGTCTCGGTCTCGGTCTCGGTCTCCATGCCGTCCCGAAACAGTTGCCGCATGATCTCTTCGAGCGGCGGGTCTTCCACGGTGAAGTCCGTCGCGCCGAGAACCGACGTCGCGTGGGCCACCACGTTGTGGACCTCGTCGCGGGCGACGCGCAGCACCACTTGCCCGGGGTCGTGGCTCACCACGTGGCCGAGGCGCTCAACCGTGTCGGCCGCGACCGGGCGAGCGAGCGAAAACGAAACCCGTTTGTCCGGGTGCATGCGCTTGACCAGCGCTCGCAGGTCGCCGTCGTAAATGATGGAGCCGCTGTCGATGACGATGACCCTCGGGCACAGGGCAACGACGTCGTCCATGTAGTGCGAGGTCAGAAGCACGGTGGCTTCGTGGCGCCGGTTGTATTCGCGAATGAACTCGCGAATGGTCACCTGCATCGAAACGTCGAGGCCGATGGTTGGCTCGTCGAGAAACAGGGTGGTGGGCGAGTGCAGCATCGCGGCGGCCAGCTCGCACTTCATGCGCTCGCCGAGAGAAAGCTGCCGGCTCGGCTTGGTGCTGAGCTCGCCGATCTCGAGCAGCCGATACAGCTCGTCCATGGTGTCGCGAAACTGTTGACGCGGCACGTCGAAGATGGCGCGGTTGAGCTCGTAGGTATCCGCCGGCGGGAGGTCCCAGATAAGCTGCTGCTTTTGCCCCATGACCAACGTGATCGCGCGAAGGAAGGCGCGTTGTCGCTCGCGAGGTTCGTAACCATCGACACGAACGGTTCCGGCCGTGGGATGCAAAAGACCCGCGAGCATCTTGAGGGTTGTGGTCTTGCCGGCGCCATTGGGGCCGAGAAAGCCGACGCGCTCACCGCGTTCGATCCGAAAGCTCACGCTTTCAACGGCGCGTACCGTCTCGTATTCCCGGCGAAAGACAGAGCGCAATGCCGACGCGAAACCGGGCTTACGTCGGTGAACGCGAAAGCTCTTTGCGAGTTGGTCGACCTCGATCAACGGACAAACCTTAGCAGTTACAAGCGGCGCGATCTTTTTGCGACTCGCTCGTTCGAAAGCGCTTGATCGACTGCCCTCGGCTGCCTACGATGCATTTGCGTCGACGCTGGTTCTTTCGAAAGGGAGGTGCGTTTGACGGAGGAAAGCCCACCGGGCAGTTTAGGGCGCCCGGGTCGATTGCTAACACCGCACGCTTGGCGCGCAGGCGGGCGGATATCGATTCGGGAGCACGGCAGTCGCGGAGGCCATCGCGCAGCCACCGGGATCCAGCGTCTTCGGACGCACGGACAAATGGCACGGTCATAATTCCTGCGCGCTCTACACGGCTGTACCGCGAAGAGCACAATCGAACAACACCAATTAGCGGCGCTCCGGCGGAACCCGGGGCGCCGCCTTTTCGTTTCGGCGCGCCGCGGCCCGGTCGGCTACGCTAGCACCGCGCCGCGTCGTTCGCCCGCGAGGAACGCGGCAAGTGCACGCACCGGCACGTCGACCGTGGCGCCCAACAAAACGATGGCCGGGATGTCGAGGCCGCTGCACGCCGTGAGAAGCGTGAAGCACGCCGGGTTTTCGACGGCGGCGTCGGTGTACTCGACGATTTGCCTCGCCTCCTCGGCGGCGGCTTCGCTGTCGTCGAACCACAGAGGAGTCGACGCGACCCCCAGCCCAAGCGCGCCCAACCACTGCTCGGCGATGTCGGCCAGCAGCGGATCCGGCCTGGCTCGGTCGGGCAACAGCCCCGCTCGAACGGCCCAGGCGGCGCTAATCAACACGTCGCGAGCGATCGGCTCCTGCAGCCCGCGGGCACGGCCGAGGGCGAACACGCGACGCGGTGGCACCGCGCGCAGGCCGCGGCCAACGAGGGTCGCGGCGACTTCGGATCGGTCGTCGTAGCGCACGACGCTGAGCCTGTCGATCGTTTCGAGGGCCGACGCGTCGGCACCCTCGGGCACGAGGGCGAGCTCAGTCGTCATCGGTTCCATCGCCGGGGCGCTTGTTGGTGCCGTCGCTTTGGCCTTCGTCGAGGCGCTTGAGCTGGTCGGTAAACGAAACCAGCGGCGAAGCGTCGACCGAGCGTCCCGACAGAATCGCCCCCAGCAGTCCGTCTCCGATCTTGGCGAGGGTCAAAAGGCCGCGAATGCGGCCGAGCTGAAACTGCAGTCGCGAGCGTTCGTCCACGCTGACCGTCGCGTTGTGTTTGCGGTCGAGAACGTCGATAGCGCGGGTGAACACATCGATCGCGGCGTGAATCTGCCGCAGCTCACGCTCGCGAAACACTCGAGACACCATTTTCCAGATGCTGGTTTCGGGCAGAAAGTAGTCTCGACGCTCGCCGGGCACCCAGGTCTTCTTGACCACGCCCCAGTTGAGCAGCTCGTTGACCGTCATCGACACGGCGCCGGTCGACATGGAAAGACGGTTTTGCAGGTCGGCGGCCGACAGCGGGTCCGACGACAGGTAAAGGACCGTCCACACGCGCCCCATGTTGCGCTTGAAGCCCCAGAACTGAATCAGTCCGCCGACCGCGTCGGCGACCTGCAGAATCGGGTCGTCGGTCTGTTCAGGATGGCGGGGCACTGCGCTCTCGAGAGAGTCTAGCCCTCTTCGGTCGGCGCGAGAGTCTCTTCGATGCGCCGCCGCTCGATGATGCGCGACATGTCGTCTGCGGTCAGGCCGCCGCTGGGCGACAGCTTGACCACCGCCTCTTTGCCGGTACGTCGCTCTCGGGCGCGAACGTTGAGAATCCCCTCGACGTCGGCGGTGATCTCGAGCTCCACTCGCACCGAGCCCGCCTTTCCCGGGGGCAGGTCTTCCAGGCGTACCTCGCCGAGCTTGCGGTTGCCGTGAATGTCGTCGGCCTCGCCCTGGTAAATCTCGATTTGCACGAATCGCTGGTTGTCCATGGTCGTTGCGAAGACCTTGCGATCGCGGGCCGGCAGCATTGCGTTGCGGGGAATCACCCGGGAAAAACCGGACTCGCCAACACGAATTCCGATGGAGTGGGGGGCGACGTCGAGCAGGGCGGCGTCGTCGAAGTCGCCGGCCAGGATGCCGGCCTGGGCGGCGGCGCCCATAGCGACGATTTCGTCCGGGTTGGCGCCTTTGGAGGGCTTGCGCTCGAAGATGGCCTCGACGACTTCCTGGACCTGTGGCGAGCGGGTCATGCCCCCGACCAGCAGCACTTCCTCAATGTCCGACGGCCGCACGTCGGCGTCTTTCATGGCCCGCTCACACGGGATGCGCAGTCGGTCGAGGAGGTCCTTCGACAGGGCCAGCAGGTCATCGCGCCGAAAGGTGCGCTCGACGTGGATGGGCTCGTTGTTGTCGGGGCGCTGGGCCAGATAGGGCAGCCGCACGATGGTCTCGGCCTCGGTGGTGAGCTGCCTTTTCGCCAGCTCGGCCGCTTCTTTGAGGCGACCAAGCGCCACCGGAATGCCCGTGACATCGACGCGGTGCTCGTCGAACAGCTCGTCGGCGATGGTTTCGATGAGGCGACGGTCCCAGTCGTCGCCGCCCAGGGCCGTATCGCCGTTCGTCGCCAGCACTTCGAAAATGCCGTCGTCGACCGACATGATGGAGATATCGAACGTGCCGCCGCCCAGGTCGAACACCGCGATGATGCGGCGGCCTTTCTTGACCCGGTGCGCCCCGTAGGCGAGGGCGGCGGCCGTGGGCTCGTTGATGATGCGAATGATGTCGACGCCGGCGATGGCGCCGGCGTCGCGCGTCGCCTGCCGCTGCGACTCGTCGAAGTAGGCGGGCACGGTGACCACGGCCTGGGTGACGGCCTCGCCGAGAGCTTCTTCGGCGATGCGGCGCATCTCGGCGATGAGGTGGGACGCGATCTCCTGGGGCGATTTGATCTCGTTGCCAATGCGCACCCAGGCGTCGCCGTTGGGCGCGGCCACGATGCGGAACGGCGCCGACCGCGCAAACCACGACACGTCGTCGGCGTTGACCTTGCGACCGATGAGCCGCTTGGCGCCGAACACCGTGCGCTGGGTGTTGGTCACCGCCTGGCGCTTGGCGGCGATTCCCACGACCGGGTGGCCCGCGCCGGCCCAGGCCACCACCGATGGCACGGTGCGTTCGCCCGTCGGGGCCGCGAGCACCTGGGGCGTTCCGCGCGGGTCGAGCACCGCGACGCAGCAGTTGGTAGTTCCGAGGTCGATGCCAAGAATGTGGGGCACGCTAGACCTTCTTTCCCAGCAGGCGCGCGAGGAAGCCCTTGCGCTCGTTGGTGGCGATTCGACGCATCTCGGCCAGCTCTCGGGCCGCGCGCTCGTTGGTCGGGTCGAGCTCGAGCACGGCCTCGAAGCGCTGTGCCGCTTCCAACCGGTCTCGCTGCTCGAGCGCCTTGAGACCCTCGACCAGCTCGACGCCGGCGCGCGCGCCGCGGTCCGCCGGGTTGGTGCGGGAGGCCGCGCGATAGACGTCGAGCGCGGCGGCGAGGTTGCCGCCGTCGATATGGTTCTCCGCGTCGGGGTAGTTCGACAGCGGTGCTTCGGATCGCTCCGCGCCACTGCTCGGGGACACCGCGGGGATCGACGTGGTCGCCCGGGGAGGCGGCGCGTTTGCCTCTGCCTGGCCGGGGTTCGTCGCCGCGCGCGCGGCGGGGGGCGACACGATCGGTACGCCCCCGGGAGCCGTTGTTCGCGGGCCGCGCGCCTGCGAACCTCGCCCGCGGCCGCGCATTTCGTGCAGCGTGCGTTCGCGCTGCTTGGGACCGCCCAGCTTGCGGTACGCGTCGCGCACGAGAATGAAGATCTCGCTGGCGTAGTGGCGGGCGTCCTCGCTCTGGTAACGGGCAAAGCGGTCCGGGTGGTAGCGGCGCGTGAGTTCGCCAAAGGCAGCTCGCACCGCCGCGTCGGTCGTGTCGTAGCCGATGCCGAGCACCTGGAACGGGTTTAGCTTGCGAAGCGCCTCGTATTCGCTGCGCAGCGCGCTCACCAGCTCTTCCTCGGCGCTGGCGACCTGGGCGCCATCTTCGACGGCGCTGCCCTCGTCGGTCTCGGCGGGGGCTGCCGGCTGGCCGCCCTTCGCCCGCGAGGCCAGGGCCTGCTCGATGAGCCAGATGGTTCGCGGCGCTACCTGCGACAGGTTGATGTCGATGCCGGGGCCCCGGCCGCCGAGGCCACCCGGGGGCACGTGTTCGGCGACCGTACCCTGCAGGCTTACGGTGGACTCGGACGGCAGCACCAGGTCCACGCGAATGACCCGGCCGATCTCCGGCGGGCGCCCGGCCTTGAGGAACAGGCCCCCGCGCGCCAGGTCCTTCTCGTAGATTCGGCGCAGCTGTGGCCAGGACTTGCAGCGCAGCTTGATAGTGAGGGGCGCTGCCGACATGCACCTCGAAGTATAGGAACTGGGTTGGAGCGCTAGCAAGCACGCGACGGCGGGAACGAAGCCCGGCAAGCCGGTCGGGGCAGAGGTGCCCTCTGCCGCGACCTTGGGGTACGATGCGCCTGTTGGTCGACCACGGTGCACAGGACAGCGGCGGCGGCCTATCAGTGCCGCTGGCGATGCTGCTGGCACTGCCCGGGGCGGGCCTCGCGGGCGCCGCCGGCTATCTCGACATCGCCAGCGTGGCCGGCATGGCTCTTGCGGGCGGTGCGGTCGTGTATCTGGTGTTGGGGGGCCTGGTCGTGTTGCCCTGGCTGCGTCGCGGTGCGGCCGGCCCCGGCGACCCCGCGAGCGTATTCCTCGAGCGCGCCCTTGCCACCGACACCGTCGGGGGGCTTGCCGGCGAGTTCGAGCGGGCCCTGCGGGCGGCTACCGGGGCGCAGGTCGCCCTGTTAATCGCTCCCAGCCCCGAAGGCGGGGTCGCGGCGGTGAGCTCGGCCGGCGTGGTCGAGGTTGGGCTCGACGATGTCGACGAGGCCTTCGTGTGGTTGTCGGAGCGCGTCGGCCCCCTGGCAAAGCGAGAACTCTTGCAGCTCGAAGGCGAAGGGCCGGCTGCCGCCGGCGTGCTGCTCGACCGCCTCGGGGGCGATACGTTGCTGCCGCTGCGTCACCGCGGGGTCTTGCTGGGCCTCGGAGTGGTCGGTTCGACGTCCAGGCGCGGCGACCACATGCCGTTTTTGCGGGCCATGCGCGCGTTTACCACCGCGGCCATGGCGAACATGTATCTGCGTCACGAGACCAGCGGCAAGCAGGCTCTCACGCACCATTTCGACCTGGCGACGGCCATGCAGGAGGCGCTCATGCCCGACACGCGCGCCGTGCGCCGGCCGACGTTCGAGCTCCGCGGCGTCTTCCGGCCAGTCGAAGAGTGCGGTGGCGACCTGTGGGCGTGGCGCGAGATCGGCGAGGGCAAGGTGCTGCTGGTCATCGCCGACGCCACCGGCCACGGAGCGGCGCCGGCGCTGCTCGCTGCGGTAGCGAAAGGTAGCATCGAGGCCTACTGGCAGCGCGCCGGCGCCGATCTCGACCCCGCCAGGCTCTTGCGCGCTCTCAACCGCACGATCTTCCGCGCCGGGCGCACGCGCTACATGATGACCGCGTTTGCCGCGGTGCTCGACAAAGACGGCGGGCGCCTCACGTTCGCCAACGCGGGCCAGAACTTCCCGTACTTCGTCAACTCTCCCACCGGGGCCAACCCGGGCAAGATCGAGGCCCTGGTGGCGCGCGGCAACACCCTGGGCGCCGCCGAGGAGGCGACCTACGAAACCCACACCCGGCCTATGGCCATGGGCGACAAGCTCGTGCTCTACACCGACGGCGTCGTCGAGGCCGGCTCGCCGGGCATCGAGCCGTTCGGGGAGCGCCGGTTTCGCGCAGCGCTGTCGGCCCTGGCCAACGAGCGAGCCACGCGCATGCCCGACATCATCATGGAAGAGGTCGAGCGTTTCTTGTCGGGCCACGCCTTGTCGGACGACGTTACCCTGGCCGTGGCCGAGTTCGGGCCCGTCGAGCAGGCGGTGTAGCGCATGTCCGGGGCTGTGATTGGCGCGGGGCTGGCGGCGGTGTTCGTCATCGCGTGGGGCGCACTGGTCGTTCGGCTGCGAAGTTCGTCGCGCTCCGAGCGCGAGCACGCCGCCGGCGCTCGCGCGGCGCTAGCGGATTTCTCGGCGCAATCGCTCGAGCTGCAGTCTCTCGAGGAGATCTTCGATTTTGCCGCCCAGGCGAGCCGCGTGATCTTCGAGACGACGCGACCCATCGGGTTTGCCCCGGGCGACGGCGGAGCGTGGACCGCGCGGGTACCGGACACCGGCGAGGCGCTCGCGGAAGTCCCGGCGGCGGTTCGCGGCGTGTTCGGCTGGTTTCGCCACAACCCGGGCATCGCCCTGCGCGTCGATCTCGCCGACCCGCGCCTGGGCGCCATGCGCGCCCCGCTCCGACAAATCATGGACCAGTACGGCATCGACGTGCTGATGCCGCTGGTGCACAACGAACAGAGCATCGGTGTCTTCGGTCTGGCCCTTGCCGGGGCGCCGACCCGAACCGACCGCGACCTCATGCGCCAGTTTCGGCTGGAGGTAACCCAGGCGTCGGCCAACGTGCGCCTGCACCGGGAGGCGAGCCACGTCATCAGCCTTGCCAAAGAGGTCGACCTGGCGAGCGCCGTGCAGCAGACGCTGGTGCCCGCCCAGTCCGACGGCGGCGCGTCGGGGATCGAGTGGGCCGGCCACTTTCGCGCCGCCGGTGATGCCGGCAGCGACTTTTGGACTGCCTACAACCTGCCGGGCGAACGAGTGCTCATCCTCATCGCCGACGCTACCGGCGTGGGCCTGGCCGGTTCGATGCTGTCGGCGGTGGCGCGCAGCTGTTGCGACGGGCTTTTGGCCTCGCCCGAGGGACCGGCCACCGACGACCCGGCGACCCTGCTGTCCGCCGTCAACGTGGCGCTGTGGCGTCCGGAGCAGCCGGTGCACATGCGAGCCTTCGCCGCCGTGTTCGACTCGGGGGCGGGAGTTTTGAGGTACGCCAACGCGGGCCATCGCTCGCCCTATCACCTGCGCGGGGGGACGCTGGGCGTGCTGTCCGGGGCGGGGCCGGTGCTCGGCGACGAGGCCCGGGCCTCGTACCGCACCGTCGAACGCCCGGTGGGCACCGGCGACACGCTGTTGTTCTACACCGATGGACTCGTGGGCACGCGCAATCCCGAAGGCGGTGCCTTCGGCGAGCGCAAGCTACAGCGCCTGCTCGGCAGCGTGATCGTTACCGGCGCGCCGGGGTTGCGCGACGCCGTCGTCACCGAGGTCGATAAGTTCCGCGGCGGCGCGCCCCTCGCCGACGACGAAGCGATGGTCGTCGTGCGGGTTCGGTAGCCCCGACTGCCGACCGCCGACCGCCGACCGCCAAACGCCGGCGACGTGGTGCCCCGAGGGGCAGACCTGCGTTGCCGTGGCCGAGTTGGTCTTTTGCTTGCCCCGCCGCGTCTATCGCACCCTGGCGCCGGGCGAGTCGTCGCTGGTGTTTGGTCGCCCGAAGCGTATTCTGTAGGGGGGGGCTTCGTTGCAGAACGAGGAAGAACAGGCGTCGTCCGGGCAACCCGGGCCGGCCGCCGAAACCGCGGACAAGACTCGGTTCGAGCTGCGAGAGCAGCTCGGCAGCGGGGCCATGGGCGCCGTGTACCGCGCGTTCGACAAGCGTCGTCGCGCCGACGTGGCGCTCAAGATGCTGCAGCGAGCGAGCCCCGAGCGACTCATCAGCTTTAAGAGCGAGTTCCGGTCGCTGGCTGGCATCGTGCATCCCAACCTCGTCACGCTCTACGAGCTGGGCAGCCTCGACGACGTCTGGTTCTTCACGATGGAGCTCGTCGCCGGCACCGACTTTCTCGACTGGGTGCGGCCGTATCGCGCGACGTTGCCCCAGGCAACCGGTTCGGGCGACGAGGTTACCCACACCATTAGTTCCCAGACCTCGGACACCCTCGTGAGCCCGGGCTCCGGCGGCTCGGCGGCGAACGTCGCCCGTCGCGAGGCGATCGCCAGCGCGGTCCTCGACGTCGAGCGTTTGCGCACCTCGTTTTCGCAGCTCGCCGGCGCCGTTCGCTCCCTGCACCGGGCCGGGCGAATGCACCGGGACCTCAAACCCTCGAACGTGCTCGTGGCTCGGGGCGAACGCGGTCACGGTCGCGTCGTGGTTTGCGACTTTGGCCTCGTGGCCGACATCGACCAGGGGGTAGCGGCGGAGCGCAGGCAGCTCGGAACTCCCCTGTACATGTCGCCCGAGCAGGCGGCCGGCGCCGCGCTCAGTCCCGCAACCGATTGGTATAGCGCGGGCGTCATGCTGTTCGAGGCGCTCACCGGCAAGCCTCCGTTCACGGGCAGCGTGGCGGACGTGCTCAGCGGTAAACAGGAGACGGCCGCGCCGCGCGTGGCCGATCTCACGCCCAACGCCGATCCTCGGCTCGCGTCGCTGGCCGACGATTTGCTCGAGCGAGACCCCGAGGCTCGACCCGACGGCGAGCAAATTCGCGCGCGGCTCGACGATTCTCGCCGCCGTCGGCCGACCACGGCGGTGCCCGGTTTTCAGCGGCCGACCAGGGAGCGCTTTGTGGGCCGGCGCGACGAGCTGGCGGCGCTTCGCGACCTGGCTTCGCAGGCGCGCGGCGGCGCCGTTACCGTCGGCCTGGTAAGCGGCCGATCGGGCATTGGCAAGAGCACGCTGGTGTCGCACTTTCTCGACGAGCTGCGCGGAACGGGCGACGCGGACGGTGGGTTTCGCGTGCTTCGAGGGCGGTGCTACGAACGCGAGTCGGTTCCGTTCAAGGCGCTCGACTCGCTGGTCGACGCCCTCGCGTCGGTGCTCCTGGCCATGCCCGAGTCGTCGCGCGCGGCTCTTTTACCCGCCGATGCCGCGGTGCTGTCGCGCGTGTTTCCGTCGCTCGAGGCGGTCGTCGGGTTTCAGGAAGGAGACGGCGGAGACGTCGCGGATTTGCGCCGCCGGGCGTTCGCCGCCTTGCGCTCGCTGTTTCGCGAGCTGGCTCGCGAGCGACCTCTCGTGCTGTTCATCGACGACTTGCAGTGGGGCGACATCGACTCGGCGCCGTTTCTCGCGAGCCTGGTTCTCGACTCGAAACCGGCGCCGCTTTTGCTGCTCGCCACCTTTCGCGCCGAGGAGCGCGACAGCAGCCCGCTTCTGCGCGCGCTGCTCGCCCCGGATGCCCCGTCGAGCCTCGCTGCGCGCGCCCGGACCATCGAGCTCGCGGGGCTCGACGATGCCGAGGCCAAAGAGCTCGTGGTCGCCGCCGACGGCGGCGCCGACACCGGCAACCTCGACCAGCTGCTGCAAGAGGCGGGCGGGCACCCGCTGTTTCTCGCCGAGCTGGCCCGCGCCCGCGCCCGGGGCGACGTCGACTCGGGGCGGTTCGACCTCGATCAGCTGCTCGGGCGCCGCATCGAGTCGGTTGGCGTCGAAGCGCGGGCTCTGCTGGCGGCCAGTGCGCTGGCCGGTCGGCCGATGCCGCTGTCGGTGCTGTGCCGCGCCGCCGACGTCAAGGACGAGCCGGCCGCCGTCGCGGTACTGGTGGCTCGCGACCTGGCCCGAACCGCCATGCGCGACGACGTCGAGGAACTCGAGGTGTTTCACCAGCGGGTTTTGGCGACCTGTCTGGGAGCGCTGTCCGACGACGAGCAGCGCCAGGGCCGCCGCGGCCTTGCCCGAGCTCTCGAATCGTCGGCGCGGGTCGATCCGCTCGAGCTTCTCGAGCAGTGGTTGGGGGCCGGCGAGCCGGCCCGGGCGGGGCGCTACGCCATCGAGGCGGCGGCCCGCGCCGAGCGCGCTCTCGCGTTCGACCAGGCGGCCTACGCGTACGAAAAGCATCTCGAGCTGACCCAGCCGGAGGCCGGGGAGCGCCTCCGGGTCCTGACCAGCCTGGGCGACATGCTGGCCAACGCGGGCCGGCTCGCCGACGCGGCCGACCGCTATCTCGAAGCGGCCGAGCTCGCCTCGCCGGAGCAGGCCACGGCACTGCGATGTCGCGCCGCGGAAGAGCTGATTCGTTTCGGCCAGGTCACCCGCGGCATCGACCTTGCCCGGCGCGCTCTGGAAGAAGTCGGGGTGTCGTTTCCGCGCAGCAAAGTGCGCATCATCGCCGGGATCTTGCTGCGGCGCGCCTGGTTGCGGGTGCGCGGAGAGGACCACGCGGAAAAGCCCCCGAGTCGGCGCGACGCGCAGATGCTGCGACGCATCGACGCCTGCCAGGCGGTCGCCGGCGGCCTGAGTTTCGTGCTGCCCGTACACGGCGCCTTCTTTCAAACCAAGAGCTTGCTGTGGGCCCTCGAGGCGGGAGACCCGCGTCGCGCCGCCATGGCCTACGGGCTCGACCTCGGCTTTCGAAGTTTGCCCGGCGCGGCCAAGCGGGGCGATGCACAAAAGCTCACCGAGCGGGCCCGCGCGCTCGGACGGCGCTTCGACAGCCACGGCATCGTCGGGTTCGCGACTGGAGGCTTTGGCGTGGCGAGCTTTCTGTTCGGCGACTTCGCCACCGGGCAGGAGCATTGCGAAAAGGGCGTGCGCATGTTGGCCCTGGACACCGGGCCCGGGTTGCGCTGGCAGCGTTCGATCATCGAGGTCTACGGGCTCTGCTGCGGGCTGTACCTGGGGCGCATTGGCGAGCTGTGCAACGTGGTGCGCCGACGGTTGCGCGAAGCCCTCGAAAGCGGGGACGAGTACGCCGCGGTCGCGCTGCGGGCCTGGCGCACCAACCTCATCTGGCTCGCTTCGGATGAGCCCGACGAGGCCGAGCGACAGGCGCTGCTCGGAGCACCCGACGACACCTCCGGCACGTTCACGATTCAGCACTACTACCAGATGCTGGCGCTGTGCCAGATCGACCTGTATCGCGGCAACCCGACAACCGCGCTCGAACGCGTCGAGACTGGTTTCGAGCTGCTTCGCAAAAAATCGATGCACCTGCGGCTGCAGACCGTGCGCGTCGAGGGGCACTACCTGCTGGCGCGCTGTCAGCTCGCGGCCATGACGGGCAAAGACGCGTCGGCCACGCGGCGAGCTCGCGCCGTCGTCGGCGAGTGCATCGGCAAGCTCGACAAGGAGGACGTCGGGTGGGCGCGGGCACTGGCCGCGTTGCTGCGAGCGGGCGCGGCTCGGGGCGACGGCGACCACGCGCGCTCGGTGGAGCTGTTCGAGCAGGCGGCAAGCCTGTGCGAGAAGGCCGATCTCGGCATGCACGCCATGGCGGCTCGGTGGCATCTGGCGGCTTTGCGTGGCGACGACGACCTCGCGGCGTCGGTGCTCGACTGGGCGCGCGCCGAGTCGGTGGCCAATCCGACGCGATTTTTCGAGATGACGCTGCCGCTGCCCGTGCCCGACCAGCGGGCCCTGCCGTCCGGCTAAACCAGCTTGTCGAGCTGGGCGGCCAGAGCGCGGTAGCGGGTGAGGAACTCGGCGTGGCGCTTCTTGATGCGCAGCAGGTAGCCGCGCTCGCGCTGCTGATTGAGCCGCGCGGTGGCGACGTCGCGGACCCGCTCGATGAGGGAGTCGATGTCGCCGAAGGGCTTTAGCACGTAGCCCGCCACGCCCAGGTCGGCGGCGTCGATAGCGCTCTCGGCCGAGGCAAAGCCCGTCATCAGCATGGCCGGCGGGCCGGATCCGCCGTTGCGCAGGGCCTTGATGACGTCCAGGCCGCTGCCGTCCGGCAGGTTCTTGTCGACCAGAGCCAGGTCCACTGTCTTGCCCGCGACGGTGAGGTCGCGGACCAGGTCGAGGGCCGCCTGCCCGGAGCTCGCGGACTCGATATCGAGACCCGCCTCGCCCAGCTCGCGGCTCAGGTAAACCGTGATTTCTTCGTCATCGTCGACCACGAGCACACGCGGCGCCCGGGCGGCGTCGAGCTTGTCGGAGTCGACAGTGTCCGGGATCTCGTTGGCGGCGGCGCGAAGCTGCTCCTCGAGGTCGATGGTGCGTCGCTCGGTGCGGACGAGGATGCGCAGAAACTCCTCCACCGTGGAGCGCAGCTCGCCGAGGCTCTCGGCGCGCCGCGTGCGCCGCTCGGTCTCGGACGCCGCCCGGTCGAGGGCGGCCACCAGCACCTCCGGCGGGGCCTCGGCGGTATCCACGAAGTCATAGGCCCCGGCGCGGAACGAAGTCGACACCATGGACCCCTCGGGGGCCGCGCCGACCACGACCACCGCCATGCGGGGCAGGGTGGCGGCCAGGCGCTCGATGTCGCGAGCGACCTGCAGGTGCCGCTGCGAACCTTCGCGCGATCGGTCGGGCGCGGCCAAGATGACGCAATCGATGCGCTCTGCCGTCATGGCCTCGGCGGCGGCGAGCTCTGCCGAGTCGCAGACCTCGATCTCGTGTCCCGCGTTGGCCGCCGCGACCATGAGCTGCTGCAAAGGGGCGCCGCCCTTTTCCCGCGACACGGCTATGCAGCGCCTGGCCTGGCCCATCCTGCCATTCTACTACGGAGGAGCTCACCTCGCCTCGGCGAGTCGCGCCTACACGCAGCGTGAACCGCGCATGTAGGTTCGTTCGCGCGCGGGTCTGCTAAGCTGCGCCCGATGGCCAAAGACCACCTGTTCTTGCGCGCCTGCCGGCGCGAACCCGTCGAGCGCACCCCGGTGTGGATGATGCGACAGGCCGGCCGCTACCTGCCGCAGTACCAGGCGGTTCGGTCGCGTCACAGCTTTCTCGAAGTCTGCAAGACACCCGAGATCGCGTGCGAGGTCACGCTGCAGCCCATCGACGAGTTCGGGTTCGACGCCGCGATTCTGTTCTCGGACATCCTCATTCCCCTCGAGCCGATGGGCATGGGGCTCGAGTTCGGCGACAAGGGACCGCACTTGCCTCGGCCCGTGCGCGACCGCGCCGCCATCGAAAAGATCGGCGTGCCGGACCCGGAAGCGGACATGGGCTTCGTCATGGGCGCGGTGCGCACCATTCGCAGCGCACTGGCCGACCGGGTCCCCCTCATCGGTTTCGCTGGAGCGCCATTTACCCTCGCCAGCTACGCGGTCGAGGGCGGCGGCTCGAAGAACTACATCCATTTGAAGTCGATGCTCTTTCAGGAGCCCGACGCCCTGCACATGCTGCTCGACAAGCTCGCCCAGTGCTGTGCCTCGTACCTCGAGGCTCAGGTCGCGGCGGGCGCCCAGGCGGTGCAGTTGTTCGACAGCTGGGCCGGCATCCTCTCGCCGGCGGACTTTCGCGAGTTCGCACTTCGCTACGCCAAGAAGACCTTTGCGCTGCTGCGAGAGTCGGCCACGTGGAAAGACGGCGGCGTGCCCATCATTTACTTCGTCAACGGTTCGGCGCCGTATCTCGAAGACCTGCGCGAGGCCGGTGCCGACGTCTTCGGCATCGACTGGCGCATGGATCTGTCCGAGGCTCGGCGGCGACTCGGCTCGGAGTTCGCGGTCCAGGGCAACATGGACCCCACGTCGCTCTTCGGGCCGCCGGACTTCATCCGCAAGCGGGTGGGCGAGGTCCTGGCCAGCGCCGGTGACGAGCCCGGGCACATCTTCAACCTCGGCCACGGCGTGCTCCCGCCGACCAACCCCGAGCACGTGCGCGCCATGGTCGACGCGGTGCGAGAGCTTTCGAGCGCGGCGACGTGAAGAGAATCGCGGTAGTCGGCGGCGGCATCGGAGGTCTTACCGCCGCCCTCAGGCTGCGCCAGCGCGCCCCGGACGACTGTGAGATCGTGGTGTTCGAAGCCCGCGACCGCGTCGGCGGAGTGCTTCACACCGAGTCCCGCGACGGCTACTCGCTCGAGCATGCGGCCAACGGATTCCTCGGGTCGGACGACGGGGCGATTGCGCTGGCCGACGAACTCGGCGTCGAGGTCGAGTCTGCGTCACCGGCCGCCCGCAATCGGTGGATCTACATCGACGGCCGTCTGCACAAACTGCCGAGCAATCCGCTCGAGGCCATCACCACTGACTTGCTGTCGCCGGCGGCCAAGCTGCGCGTGCTCACCGAGCCCCTCCGACCGGCTCGACCGACGGCATCGCCCGGCGACGAGAGCGTGGGTGACTTTGCGCGGCGCCGGCTCGGTCCCGAGGTCGCCCGGGCCATCGTCGCGCCGTTCGTGACCGGCATCTTCGCCGGCGATGCCGACGAAGTAAGCCTGCGCGCCGGGTTTCCCGCGCTGGCCGACCTCGAATCGCGGGGCGGTTTGTTTCGCGGCATGATCTCGAAGATGCTCGACAAGCGCCGGGCGGGCGCGAGCGAACGCCCGGGGCCGCGGCGCAAAGGTTTGATGGCGCCGGTCGGCGGCGTGTCGGCGTTGATCGGCCGTCTGCGCGAAGAGCTCGAGGGCCATGTTCGCACCGGCGAGCTCATCGCGGCGATGGAGCCGCAGGAGGGCGGCTGGCGGCTGCGCGGTCCGAGCACCGACGAGCGGTTCGACGCGGTGTGCCTGGCCATGCCGGCGTACCGCTCCCGCGAACTGGTTCAGGGCTTTGCGCCGGAGGCGGCCGAGGCGCTCGGCGAGATCTTCTACGCTCCCGCGGTGGTGGCCCACCTGGGGTTTCGCCGACAGGAGGTCGAGCACCCGCTCGATGGCTTCGGCCTGCTGGTCGCGGCCGGCGAGCCGCTGCGCCTGCTCGGCTGCGTGTTCGAAAGCGTCATCTGGAGCGGTCGGGCGCCCGACGATCGGGTGCTCCTTCGCTGCATCATGGGGGGCACCCGCGACCCGAGCATGGTCGACGCGCCGGACGACGAAGTCTACGGGGCGGCTCGACGCGACCTCGAAACCGCGCTGGGGCTGCGCGCCGAACCCGACTTTCGCAACATCGTGCGGTGGCCTCGAGCCATTCCGCAGTACGAGCTCGGCCACCTCGACCGAGTCGGGCGCGCGGAAAGGTCTCTCGAGCCGCGCGGCGTGGCGCTGGCCGGCTCCGGGTTTCACGGCGTGGCGGTCAACTCGTGCGTGGCCGACGCCGACCGGGTGGCGAACTCGCTGCTGCGCCACGTCGGCCTGCTGGCGATCTTGCTCTTCGTTTGGTTTGCCGGCGGCTGTTCCGGGGGGAACCGGGCGCCCGAGGGCGACCGGCTCGCGTCGGCGCCGGCTTCGGCGTCGGCGTCGGCGACCAACGGCGATACCGCCGACTCGCCCGCAGGCGATGACGACGGCGAGGCGGGGCGAGACGAGCGGCCCGGGGCCGAACCCAGCGACGAGCAGCGCGCCGAGGCCGAGCGGGCCAAAAAGCGCGAGCTCTCCATCAAGGTCGTGTGGCCGACGCCGGCGCCCGCGTCCCTGGTGTCGCCCGGCCGCAACGCCTGCGACGTGCCGCGCGCAGCGCCGCTGCCCGTGGACCCGCTGGGAGCCATTGCCGAGCGCAACGGCCTCGAGCGAAGCGTGGCGGTGGCGGGGGTGGTTGTTGAGCTGCGCGGGGAGGGGACCGCCGCGACGGCCGCGGCCGCCGGTGCCGACCGCGTCTCCGACGCCGATGCCGACGACGTTCGCGTGGCGGTGACGGACTGCGCGCCCCATCCGCGCACGGTGGTGCTCGGCGCCGAGTCGCCGGTGCTCACGGTCGTCAACAACGACGAGCGGCGCCATCGCGTGCGGGTCGAGCACCTCGGCGCCGGGCCGGCGACGGGCGAGGCCGGCGCCGCTCCTCGACTGCTCGCGGTCCTGGACCTGGCCGTCGTTGGCCAGCAGGCTCGGGTTGCCGTGGACCGCCCCGGTGTCGTGCGGGTGGTCAGTGCGGCCGCCCCCGACGAGCCGAGTTTCGCGATAGCGCCCGGCGATGCGCGAGTTGCGCTGACCGACGTGCACGGGCGGGTCGCGTTCGCCAACGTTGCGAGTGACGACGTGTCGGTGCGCGCGTGGTATCCGGCCGGCGCCGTTGCCGCGCGCACCGAGACCACCGTGTCGACGGCCGCCGACGGCTGGTCGCACATCGTGCGCTTAAAGCCGTGACCCAAACGGTTTATCGGGGGCCGCGCCACGCCAGCTGTCCGGCGTGGCTGGAGGACGCTCTGTGGTCGGCGGCGCGGGCGTGCCTGCCGGCCAACGCGCTGGCGCGAAACAACGTGCTCGACGCCATCGTCGACCGCACGCGCCGCTACACCAGCGAGCGCGAGCGCCTCGACGAGCGCCTGCGCGGTCCGGCCGCCGACGCCGACCTCGCGGCGCGGGCGCTGTTCTATTCGGTCGCCGATGCGCCGAAGATCATCGTTGCCCTGCGCGAGCTCGCGCGTCGCGGGGCGCTGCCCGGCCGCGAGCCGCTGCGCGTGACCGACCTGGGCGCCGGGGCCGGGGCGATGTCGCTGGGGCTGCTGGCGTTCGCCGAGGAGATCGGGGGGCGTGACGTCGACCTGCACGCCGTCGAGCGCGACGGGCCCACCCTGGAGGTCGCGGGGCGCGCGCTGGCCGTTGCCGGCGACCGGGGCGCGGGCGCAAAGGTGCGCTGCGAACGCGGTGACGTGATGGACTGGACCGACCGCGACCGCGACCTGGTGATCGCGGGCACCGTGCTCAACGAGTTGCCGGATCAGGCGAGCCGCGAGGACCTGGCCCGGCGCGCCCTCGCCGCGTTGAGTGACGACGGCGCCGCGATCTTCATCGAGCCCGCGCTGCGCGCGACGTCGCGCGACCTGCACCGGGTTCGCGATGCCGTGATCGACGCCGGTGGTTTCGTGTTTGCCCCGTGCACACGCGGCGCGGCGCCGTGCCCGATGCTCGAGGACCCGGACGAGTGGTGTTGCGAAGAGCGGCCCACCGACCTGCCGCAAAAGGTGGCCCAGCTGGCCGCTACCACCGGCCTGCGCGACGACGGTCTGAAGTTCTCATACCTGGTGTTTCGTCGGGCGCCGGCAGCCCAGGCCGACCCGGCCGCCGGCGCGCGCGCGCTTCGCGCCGTGTCATCGCTGCACAAGCAAAAGGGCAAAGTCGAGCTCGCCGCGTGCGGCGACGACGGTCTGGTCAAGGTGCGCCTGCTCAAGCGCAACCGCGGGCCGAGCAACCGCGCGCTCAGTCGCGTTCGCCGCGGCGACGTGTTGCTCGTAACCGGCAGCGACGACCTCGGCAAAGCCGACAGCGTCGAGCTGGTACGCAACGCCGTATCCGAGGAGTAGGCCCACGGCCGGCCAGTGACGCCCGGCGAGGGGGCGTCGACGGCTCGCGCTCAGGACGAGGTTTTCTTGGGCTGGGCGACGGTCTGCATTGGCTCGGTCTTGCGGGCCGCGTCGTCGTCCCAATCGCTGGCGCCGCCATCGTCGTCGTCGACCTCGGCGCTGGCATCGGCGTCGGCGTTCGCATCGTCGGGTTGCCCCTGGCTCGCGGCGGTCGGCGCTGCGTCGCCTGCGTCGGCGGCTGCGGCGTTGTCGGCTCCCTCGGCGCCGTCGGCCGGGGCGGTGACCACCTCGACTCCCAGCGGGAGCGTCGACTTGTTTTTGCGTCCGCGCTTGCGCTGTCCCTCGGCCGGCTGGGACGCCGGCTCGGCGCCCTCCAGCGGTGCCGTGTCGGCCTTGGCCATCGGCTGTGGCACGCCGTCGGAGACGTCGCCTTCGACGGGTTCCACCGGGACGTCCTTCGCGTTGAGGGCGTCGGGGCCGTCGGGCGGCAGCGTTGCGGCGTTGGGATCGGTGGGTGGCGCCACCGCCGTGACCGCCTCGGTCGGCCGGGTGGCGTCCTCACCGAAGTCGTCGTCTTCGACTTCGGGGGCGTTGCTGTGCTCGACGTGCACGACCACGCCGGTGATGTTGTCGTGGCCGCCGCGCTCCTTCGCAAGCTCGACCAGCTTGGTCAGCGCGTCTTCCGGGGCGTCGGCTTCGAGGTGCTCGGCGAGCTCTTCCTCCGCCGGAAAGTAGTCGTGCAGGCCGTCCGAGCACAAAAGCAGCTGGTCGTCTTTGCGCAGGCGCACGTGCGACATTTCGACGCCGACATCGGGAGACACGCCGATGGCGTTGACCAGGATGGTGCGCAGGGGGGACGCCGCCGCCTCTTCGGCCGACAGCTTGCCCTCGATGACGAGCACCTCGGCCACGGTGTGGTCGGTGGTGATCTGCGACGCCCGGCCGTCGCGCAATAGATACGTGCGGCTGTCGCCGACGTGGGCGACGAACGCCTCGGCGCCCGTCAGAAGGACGACGTCGAGCGTGGTGCCCATGCCCTGCTTGTCGGTTTCCTCGGTGCCGCGGGCGTAGACCGCCTGGTGCGCGGCGCGCACCGCGCTTTCGAGGACGCTCACCACGCCCTTTCGGCCGGTGTCGGTGGGGGACGTAGCGAAGTCGTCGAAGTCAGTTGCCGCGGCTTCGAGGGCCTTGCGGACTTCGGCGACTGCCATGGCGCTGGCGACTTCACCGGCGGCGTGGCCGCCCATGCCGTCGGCGACGATGAAAAAACGCTCGCCGGGGTCGACGTAGAACGCATCTTCGTTGTGGTCGCGGACCATGCCCACGTCCGTTTTGTTGGCGATGCGCAGCTGCAGGATGGGCCGTTCCATGAGTCGGGTGGAACCGGTGGAAATCCCCGATCCCAGTAGGTATTTTTCCCATGGCGACCGCGATCTTGTCCAGCCGGCGGGCGCCCAACCATCTCCCGAAAGTCACCGACTTATTGACCCACCGCGGTCCCCCTCGCTAGGCTCACCCAAAGCGGTGACGACCAGGTTCATTTCGCTTTTCGGGGGGTTAGTGTGTGTGCTCGCCCTCGGAAGCCCGGCCTGGGGCCAGGACGCCGTGTCGTCGGCCGGCGCGCGACGTGCGGCGCCCACGCGCGTCGGCGTGGCCACGGTGTTCGCCGACGACACCCCATGGGCCCGGCAGCTGCGCTGGCTGGCCCGCGAGGTCGAGCGGGCCACCGAGGGCCAGGTGGTTCTCCGGGTCCAGGTCGGCGAGCGCCGGGGCGGCGAACCGGGCCTGCTCGAGCGCGTGCGGCGCGGTGAACTCGCCGGTGCCCTGGTAACCGCGGATTACCTTATCGGTGACGTGCCTGCCCTGGCCGTCGTGCAGGGACCCTTTCTGTTTCGCAGCTACGCCGAAGCCGATGCCGTGCTCGACGCCGTCGTGCGCGAGGCGGTCGACCGGCAGCTAGCGGCGGTGGGGCTCGCGATGGGCGGTTGGGGCGAGGCGGGCTTTCACGTGCTGGCGACGTCCGGACGCCCGGTCGTCCTCGGGGAGGCGCTGGGCGGCGCCCGGCTGTGGACGCGACCGTGCGAGTGGAACTGGCCGAGCTGGCGCGCGCTTGGGGTGCGCGTCACCGACGTGCCCGCGGCCGAGGTCGGCGCGGCGTTGGAGTCGTCCCGGGTCCAGGTGCTGGCCGACTCGCCCTGGCGAATCGTGTACGGCAGCTGGCATCGCCACATCGACCACGTGGCCCTGACCGGGCACCGATACGAGCCCCTCGTACTGGTCTGGAACCGGGCGTTTTGGCAGTCGTTGCCGGCCGGGGCCCGGGCCATCGTCGAGCAGCGCGGCCGGCTGGCCGCCGGGCTCGGGCGGCGCCTCGTGCGCGGCCTCAGCGGGGACCTGCGGCGCATCTTCGAGCGCGAGAACGTGGCCACCCACGTGCCGTCGGCGCTCGAGCGCGCGGCCTGGGAAGACGCGACCCGGGCCGCGCGGATGCAGGTGGCCGCTCAGTACGGCGAGGACATGGTCGAGCTTTTGCGCGCCATCGAGAGCGCTACTCGAGCCCTTCGATGATCAGGTCGCGCGGCGCGCTGGGCAGCGCGGCGCCGCAGGTGCGCAGGCGAGACGCGGCGGTCTCGATGGCGCTCGCCTCGCTATCGACGGCAATGAAGCGGTGGTCGAAGCGCTGGGCGACCACCGCTGTCGTCGCGCTGCCGCAGAACCAGTCGGCGACGGTTCCGCCCGGGACGCATGCGGCGCGGACGATGCGCTCGAGCAGGCGCTCGGGCTTTTGCGTCGGATAGCCGGTTCGCTGCTTGTCGCTGCGGTTGAGGGTTTCGATGTCCGACCACCAGTCTTCGGGGACCTTGCCGGCCTTGACCGGATAGCGGTAGACCTTGCCGGTCTTGCGGTCGGTCTTTTCCTGGACCAACTCGCCGTCCTCGGTTTCGACCACGCGCATGTGCGAGCCGCCGCGGCGCGGCACGCGCACCTGGTCGGGGAAGAACGCGTAGTCGGCGGTTCGTCCGTACCAGAGAATGTTGTCGTGCTTGCGGGCAAAGCGCCGCATGCTCTTGCCGCCCACGGCGTAGCACCACGCAATCTCGTTGACGAACCGGGCCCGGCCGAAGATGCGGTCGAGGGCCACTTTGACGTAGTGCACGGCGCGGTAGTCGAGGTGGACGAACAGCGAGCCGTGGGCGGCCAAAACCCGATGGCACTGCTGCAGGCGCGGCTCGAGCCAGGCGACGAAGGCCTCGGGGTCATCCGCGGCGTCGCGATAGGCGAGGGCGCCGCGGCCGCGCCGGGTGGCGCCGGTGCCGAACGGCGGGTCGACGTAAATCAGATCCACGGCGCCGTCGGCCAGGGATTCCAGCACGGGCAGGTTGTCGCCCAGGATGAGCCGGTCGGCCCGATGCGCCTCGTCGCGCCCGAAGCGCACCCGGCGCGCCGGGGGGAAAAGCAGTGCTTGCCCGTGCATCGCGCAGACCCTAGCACCCGCGGCCGACAGGCCTTTGCGCTATAACCGGTGGCCGTGAGCCAGGGAAGCGATGGCGACGAGGCGGAGCGGCCGCCAAAACGCGAGCCCGACTTCGTGCTGCGCAGCAACACCGTTGCGCTGCCGCTGTCGCTGATTGTGCTCGTCGCCACCGTCGTGGCGGTCTACTACTTCGTGCCGGTGCGCCGCGGCGAGCTGTTCGTTCGAGCGGCCGAGGAGCATCGCGCCGCCGCCGAGCCGGACCTGCCGGCGCCCACTCCGGACCAGCTCAGCGCCTGGAGCGTGGGGGTGTTCGGCACCGCGGTGCCATGGCCGACCGAGGGCGTGGTCGCCACCGGGGCGCGCGCCATCGAGATCCAGCGGCTGCGGGCCGGGATCGTCGGCTACGACGCGGGCGGGCAGCGGGTTTCGGTCGTGATTCAGCGCGCTCGCGACGCCCCGCCGCGCAAGCGCCGGCTGGCCGACGGCGACGAGGTCGTCCTGTCCTGGCGCGTGGCCAAATGGACCCTGGTCGCCATCGGGCCCGCCGCCACCGTCGCCACCTGGGCGCCGCCCCTGGGCGCGCCGGCCAAGCTGCTGAAGACCGGCCGCTAGCTGCGCGGCGCTGGTGCGGCGGGGGGCTCGACTTCGACGTCGCCGCGCAGGGCGAGCAGCAGGGCGATGCCCAGGCCGTCGATGTTGAAGCGTTTGTTGGCCAGCACGATGACGCCGACCTCGCGGGTGCGGTCGAAGGCCAGGAACGTGTGGTAGCCGCCGGTCTCGCCGTTGTGCCAGCGCACCTCCGACAGCGTTGGATACCGGCGAAAGCCGACGCGCCAACCCAGGCCGATGTCGCCGGAGCGCCCGCGGCCGGCCCGGCGCGCGTGGCTCAGGCGGATGGCGTCGCCCAGCCAGTTGCGCGGCGGATAAATGTTGGCCAGCAGGAACTTCACCATGTCGCGGGTGGTCGACCGCAGTGCGCCGGCGCCCGCCAGGCCGGGAATGTCCCAGTTGGGCACCGCTTTGCCTTGCTTGTCGTGGCCCTGAATGACCCGGGCGCGCATGTCTTCTGACAGCTCGAAGGCGGTGTCGTTCATGTCGAGCAGAGCGAGCAGCCTTTTGCGCACGAGCTCGTCGTAGCCGGGCTCGCCGGCGGCGCTTACGAGCGCGTTGCCCAGCAAGCCGTAGGCGTAGTTGCTGTACTTGTAGCGTTCGCCGGGGGCCCACGGCGCTTCGACGATGGCGACCGAGCGGCGAATGCGGGCGTCGTCGTAGTCGGCGTACGGGTTGAGTGGATCGGCCGGCGCCCAGTCGGGTGGAAGCCTGGGCAGTCCGGTGCGGTGGGTGCCGTAGTGCCACAGCTCGATGGGCCGGCCGTCCTTCGACGGCACCGAAAGCCCGCCGGCAAACTCGGCCAGGGTGTCGTGGAGCGTTCGTCGACCCGCCGCGACCTCCTGGGCCAGCAGGATGGCGGTGAACAGTTTGGTGAGCGAGCCAATCTCGAACACCGTGTCGGGCGTAGGTCTGGCGCCGCTGGCCGCGAACTGGTGAAACTCGACCTTGCCGTTCCACACCAGGCCAATGGCGAAGGCCGGACTCCACTCGGCGTTGAGGGCGCGGCGGGCCAGCTCGCGCGCCTTGGGTCCGAAGGTCTCCGGCGGCGCGAAGGCGGGGTTTGCCTCGATGATCGGGGTGGTGCGCGCGGGCGCCGGGCGGGCGCTCGCACATGCGGCGCACAGCGCCAGCGCCGCCAGGCCCGCGAACCGTGGTTGATGCCGCATTCGGTTAGCCCTTCGCCAGCGTCGCCCGGATCTCGGCGCCGATGTCGCGAGCGCGCGCGACATCGGTGGGGCCGACGGACACCGCGCCCACCACCGGGTGGCCACCGCCGCCGTAGCGCTGGCAGATGCTCGAAATGTCGTGGGTGCGCGGTCGGGGGGCCCACGGGTTGCTGCCGACGGAGATCTTGCAGCGGTCGGCGTCGCGGCTCAGGCCCACGGTGTAGCGCGCCGCGGGAAACAGCATGTAGGGGATGAACTTGTTGTACACCCCGACGTCGTCGTCGATGAGGTCGAAGTACACGACGCCGTCGGCCTGCTCGGCGCGCTCGCCGATGAGGTCGATGTTCTGGCGGTGGCCGGCAAGCAGCGGCGCGAGCGGTTCGCGGATCCAGTCGTTTTGCGCAATGTCGGCCAGGGGCCGCGTGCCCAGCTCGCGAATGTAGCGGTCGGTGAGCGCCGGGTCCGGGTTGTTTTCCAGCCAGGTCATGAGCTGCAGCGCCGGCTCGGCGAGCTCGACCGCCATCTCGGCGCTCGAAAACGCCGCGCTGTCGATGATGTTGGCCCAGTGGATGAGGTCGGCGTAGTGACCGCCGGGCCGGTACTCGAACCGGGCTTGCAGCGTTTCGGCCATGAACCGGGTGTTCGACGGCGCGGCCGGGTCGTAAAACTTTTGGCCGCCGGTGTCGGCTTCGAAGTGGGCGCGCAGCCCTTCGGGGACAAACGCGCTGGCGTGATGGTCGAACCACCAGGTCAGGCCCGGGTGGTCGGTATAGCGAAAGTCCACGCAGGCGTTGTCGCCCGGGCAAAACTCGCGGCCCTCGAAGGGATTGCCCTGGCGGTGCTGCACGCCCTCGAAGGTGACGGCGGCGTCGCCATCGACGCGCTGGCGGAAGAAATCGGCGAACAGCGAGGCCGACGAAGTGCCGTCGAAGCAGTTGTCGTGGAAGAAGACCTTGAGCTGCCCCATCCGCGGGCGACGGTACCACGGGGGCACGCCGGGGGCTCGATCCGTTGTCCGGGCGTGCTAGCTTCCCGGCATGAACCCCACGGTGGCAAACTGGGTCAACGCGTTTCACATCTACGGGTTCCTTATGTGGACCGGGACCCTCATTGCGCTTCTCAACGTCCTGTCGTTTCACGCCGAGGTCGATCCCGCGGGGCGCCCGGCGTTCGAAAAGCTCGAAAAGGCGGCCGCCATGGCGATGGACATCGGGGCGACGATCGCGATGGCGGCCGGCATCTACTGGCTGGTAGCGAGCGAGTTTGTCTATCTCAAGGGCGCTGGCTACTTCCACGCCAAGCTGTTTCTTGTCTTGCTATTCCTGGGCCTACACGGTTTCGTGCGCGCCAAGGTCAAGCGGTTTCGACTGGGGCAGGTAAAACCAATTCCAAAGGTCATGCCGCTGGCCGGCAACCTGATCGTCCTGGGCATTGTGATTCTGGTGGTCGTCAAGCCGTTCTAGCGGCGCGGCCCACGTCGGCGCGGTGCGCGACCGGTCCTCGATTCTGCACGTAGACCTCGACGCGTTTTACGCGTCGGTCGAGCAGCGCGACCACCCGGAGCTGCGGGGCAAGCCGATTCTCGTCGGTGGCCCGGCGCCGCGCGGCGTGGTGTGCGCCGCCTCGTACGAGGCCCGGCCGTTCGGCTGCCGCTCGGCCATGCCCATGGTCGAGGCCGTGCGCCTGTGCCCGCAGGCCCTGGTCATCCCCATGCGCATGGAGCGCTATGCCGAGGCGTCGCGCAGCTTCTTCGAGGTGCTCGACGAGTTTTCGCCGCTGGTCGAAAGCCTGTCTCTGGACGAGGCGTTTGTCGACGTGGCCGGCTCCGAGCGGCTGTTTGGTGACGGCCCCGAGGTCGCGCGCAAGATTAAGGACACGGTCCGGTCGCGCATCGATCTGGTCGCCTCGGTGGGCGTTGCGCCGACCAAGTTCGTCGCCAAGATTGCCTCCGACCTGCAAAAGCCCGACGGACTGTGCGTGGTCCAGCCCGACGAGCTTCTCGACTTTCTTCACCCGCTGCCGGTGTCGCGCCTGTGGGGCGTCGGCAAGGTCACGTTCAAAAAGCTCGACGACGTCGGCCTGCGCACCATTGGCGACGTCGCTCGCTACCCGGTGGACCTGCTTCGCAAGCGCGTCGGACCGGCGGCCGGTGACCACCTCGCTGCCCTGGCGCGCGGCCGCGACCCGCGCGACGTCGTGCCCGACCGCCGGGCCGTGTCCATCGGCCACGAGGAGACCTTTGCCGCCGACTTCGACCGCCACGCCGACCTCGAGCCGGTCTTGCGCCACCAGGCCGATCGGGTGGCGGCGCGGTTGCGCAAGGCCGAGCGGCGCGCCCGCACCGTCACGGTGAAGGTCAAGTACGGAGACTTCAAGAGCGTGAGTCGTCGCCTCACGTTGACCGACCCGACCAGCGACGGCTCGGTCATCGGCTCGGTCGCCGTCGATCTCGTGCGGCAAATCCCCGTCGACGGCGACCACGGTCGCGAGCGCACCGTGCGCCTGTGCGGCGTCGCGGCGTCGAACCTCGAAGAGCGCGACGCGCCGACCCAGCTCACCCTCGACGAACCGACGCGCCAGCGCGGGGAGGAGCTGGGGAACGTTCTGGACGCGATAGCGGACAAGTTCGGAACGGGGGCGATCGGCCGCGCTAGCTACCAGGAGAAGCAGACGGCGATGGCGAAGGCGAAGGCTCGGGCTAGGGCTAGGGCTAGGGGCAAGACGAAGAAGAAGCCCTGAGTCCGTTGGGGGGCGGGGGCGATGGCTGTGGTCGTTGCTTGGTTGTGTCGTGGTCGTTGGTGGTTGGGGGGAAGGACGTTTTGCTTGGTCGGGGCTGCGCAAAGGGGGTGTCCGTGCTCAGGCATACGGTCCGCCGACCGCTGGCGTTTTGCGCAGGGCGCCGTGCCGAGCGTCGAGCCTGGAGCGTGCGGTCCGAACTGCGCGCGGACACCCCCTTTGCTCCGCCCCTCGGCGTTGGGCCCGGGGCTGGCGAGCTTGGCGTCCGTGGGGAGGGGGAGATTTCGGCGGTGCCGGCCCGTGGGCCGGCAGATTGTTGCAGGTTGGTGCGGCCGCGGAGGTAGGGCGTGCAGCCTGTTGGTCATCGTGTGGCCCGTGGCGTCGTGGCTCGGCTGCGGAGGTTGGGCGTGCAGCCTGTTGTTCATCGTTTGGTGGCTCGGGGGCGGACGTTGAGCGTGCCGCCGGTTGGTCGTTGTGTGGGGCTTGGGACTTCCAGCGGACTCCGTGTGGGGGCCTGAAATGGGTGAGCGTGCATGTGTGAGCTGGTGTTCTCGCCTGGCTGATGCGACTCGGCTTCTGACATCGTCGTTGGCCCAGGCCAGTTTGGTCCGCGCGTGGAGCTCGTCGCCCGGTAATATCGTGGTGGCCAGTCGCATGCTTGATTGCGAAAGCACCCGTTCGACAGCCGTAGCCGCGCTTTGCTGTGCGGCCGCGCTCGCCGTTGGATGTGGGGCCGGCGTCGATGCCCCTGCCGGGCACTCGGTGGGGCGCTGGGACCTGACCCTCGTGGGAGAAATCGAGCGCGGTCATTTCGGAGCCTCTCTTTCCATCGGCCCGGACGTCGATGGCGACGGGCTGGGTGACCTGCTCGTCGGTGCTCCGGGGCGGAGCCCACCGGGGCCGTCGCTGGTTTCTGGGAGAACCTATCTCTTCTCGGGAAAGACGGGACAGGAGTTGCGCCGGTGGACTGGCGCGGGTTCCGCGGACTACTTTGGCGCGTGTGTTTCTCTCGGGCCGGACACGAACGGCGACGGCGCGGCGGACGTGGTAATCGGCGCAACGAACGTTACGGACTCGGGGACGACGTACCTCTATTCTGGTGCCAGCGGCACTTTGCTCCACGAGTGGACCACCGAAGACCGGGGTCGGTTGGGGGCGCCCTGCGCGCTGGGTCCCGACGTCGATGGTGACGGTCGCGGTGACGTGGCCGTCGCCGATCTGTCCGTCTTGTACGACCCGATCGGGACCGAGGGGATCCTGCATCGCCGAGGCAAGGTCCGCGTCTACTCTGGAGGTAGCGGACAGGTCCTCTGGCAGTTCAAGTCCCCCCGGCAGGACACCGCTAGCTTTGGCAGCGTGATGTCGATGGGGTGGCCCAGCGCCGGGACGAACGATGGCAAGATCCTCGTTGGCCTGCGCGGAGGCTTGAACAGCAGAATGGACGTCTCGCTGATTTCAACGCTCACCGGCGTCAGTTTGCAGGAGTGGTCGCGCGATTTTGCTGTCTTTGCCGACGCGAGGCTCGGGCCCGACGCGACGGGGGACGGCGTCGCCGACGTCGTCGCGGTGGTGGATAGCGAGGTAGAACTATGGTCGGGCGCCACCGGCGAAGTCGCGGCCGCCTGGAGCTCGACCGGCGCGGAGATCATAGCGGCGGTGCTCGGCCCGGACGCTACCGGTGACGGCATCGGCGACGTCGTCGTGTCTCATCGTGACCCAGAGTCGCGGCGGACGAACGTCGTTCTGTACGACGGCCACACGACGCTCGTTGTCGGCCGATGGGAGCTTCCGAGTGCCCGTGCGACAGCCCTTGCGTTTGGCGGCGACATTGATGGCGACGGCCTCGGCGACTTCGCGATCGCCGACGATGAGACGGACCGCCAGACCGGTCGAGTGTGGGTGTTTCTATCGGCAACCGAGTCGAACTGAAAATGTTTGTAGCCGGACAAACCAAGCACCACGCGTCATCGATTCCGCACGGAGGGGCTCTGTGAGCCACCGACCGCGGTGTCTTGTGCCGAACGTGTCCCGCCTGGCGTTGCGTTGTCGACTCATCGCTGTCGCGTTGGCGCTCGTGGTGCCCTCGTGCGGCAGCGATGCAAACGACGCCGCCGCGCCCGCGACGCTTACGCTGGTTTCGTTGACGCCCGCCGACGGCGCCGAGGACGTTTCCGTGGGCGCCGTCATCACGGCCACGTTTGACGAGCCACTCGACCCCGGCACGGTCGACGAAACCAGCTTTGTGGTCGAAGATCCCGCCGAGCGGCCGGTCTCCGGAACCGTCACCGTCTCGGCCACGGAGGTGTCGTTCCGAGCCGACGAGCCTCTCGACTTCGTCACCGAATACACAGTGTCGATTACGCGCGCCATCGCGTCCCCGGCGGGCGAGCGCCTGCCGTTTCTGCACGTTGCACACTTCACCACCGAGCGCGACACGGCGGGGGCGCCGCCGGCGCCCACCCGGCTTTCGGCGACCCTGGTCGACGGGGTGGTCCAGTTGTCGTGGATGCCCGCACCCCGGGCGCAGTCGTACCACGTCTATTGGTCGACCGAGCCCGACTTCACACTTGCCCAGGCGACTCTGCTGCGCCGGGTCTCGCGCACGGAAACCGCGTTTCAACCGACGCGGGCGGTGTCGTACTACTTCGCGGTTACCGCCGTAAATCCCAGCTGGGAGAGCTCCCCGTCGGCCGTGACGAACGTCGACGTTCCGGGCGACAACGGCGTATGGAATGTTGAGCTGGTTGACAGCGAGGGCGTGGTAGGTACGCACTCGGCGATCGTTGCGAATCCAGATGGCTCGGTGACCATCGCCTATCGCGACGAATCGAAGGCCATGCTCGAGATGGTGACCAACGCCTCGGGCGCCTGGGTTGCCGAAGAAATCGACTCTATGTCCGACGTCGATACGAGTCTCGCGCGCGCCGTTGCGGGAACGCTGCACGTTCTGTACGTCGACGGGTTGGCGCGAATTCGCCACGGCGAAAACTCCTCGGGTGACTGGACCTTGTCGACCATTGACGATCGAGTGGAAGCCGCTGATGTCTCACTCGATGTGCGCCCCGACGGCACCGCGGTCGCGGCGTACGGAACGGGCGTGGAGCCGGGGCCGATCTATGTCGCGACAGAGGAGGGCGATACCTGGAGCATCGTCTCGGCCCCATTTCGCGGACTGGTATCCCTCGCTCTCGTCCTGGATCGCGAACCAGGTTTTGGCCTCAGGACGTTCGTGCCCGCGTACGACCCCGGGTATTTCAGTCTCGCCGAGATCGGCTACAACGGAGCCTGGATCCAGACCGGCCTTGGCAGCGCCAGCCCGGCCGCGGGCAGCGAAGTAGCGGTGGCCGTGGACTCGCAAGGCGATACCCAGTCGATCGCCCACGACGCCCAAGGGCTGATCTACTACGTTTCACGAAGCTCGACCAGTCGGACCATTGCGCATCACAACGACGCGTCGGTGGCCTTGTCGATCGCCATTGGGCCGGAGGACATCCCCCACATGCTCTATTACCTGGACGTTGGCCTGCACTACGCAACGATCGTGGATGGCGCGCTCGTGTCCGAACGCATCGATGGTCCAGGTGCGGGGGGCGACAACGCGATCGCTGTTGGACCGGACGGCCTGGTTCACGTAAGCTACTTCGACGCCAACGTAGGCGGTCTCAAGTACGCCATACGTCGGTGATGAAGGGCGCAGCGATGGATTTAACGCTCGAGGTTAGCGAGGGCGCCAGGTTCAGCGTGCGGGCAGCGGTGCTCTTGGTCGAGGCCGGCCGGGTCCTTCTGCAGGGCGACGAGCGAATGAGTTTCCTGGTGTTGCCCGGCGGTCGATGCCGGGTAGGCGAATCGAGCCGGCAGGCTGCCGACCGGGAATTGCGCGAGGAGCTCGGGCCTGTCGCGCGGGTCGATCGTTTGCTGTGGATCGTAGAGAACTTCTTCGAACTCGACGGCTGCGTCTACCACGAGCACGCGTTTTACTACCTGGCTACGCTCTCCGAGGGGCCGCGACCATACGACCGAGCGGGCCGGTTTCGCGGGCTCGAAGGCGGTCCGCAGTTTTTCGAGTGGGTTCCCTTTGCCGAGCTCCACGGGCTGGAGTTGTACCCGCAGTTTCTGGCCGAACGAATCGAGTCGCTGCCGCAGACGGTGGAGCACGCTGTCATTAATGAGCCCGCGGAGGCCTAGTGTCGCGCAACAGATATTTTGTATCGAGTAGCTGTCCGGCCCCCTCCACGTGCTGGCGTCGCTGCTCGTCGGTCACTTGGGCCCACAAAACTCCCTCCTCGCGCCTACCCAGCCCGAGGATATGTCGCGGACATTTCCCAACAGTACCTCCACGACACTAGGGGGCGCCGTAGACGGCGCGGGCGCCTTCGCGGTCGAGGTCGGTGAGGGCGAGGCTGGCAAAGCTGCCGGTGCCGTCGCACTGGGGATAGTGCATGGTCGAGCTCGAGTCGTACTCGGTGATCGCGGTCCAGTTTGCGTCTTCGTAGCAGGGGTTGTCGCGAAAGCGCGAGTGCTCGTGGCGAAAGCCGAGAATGTGGCCGAGCTCGTGGCGCATGACGCCGCGCTGGTTGAGGCCGGGGCTCAGGAACTGGTCGACGACCACGGTGAGGTTGCCCTCGGCGTTGCCGCGGCGCGGAAAGAACGCCGACGCGATGAACTCGGCCTCGGTGGCTCGCACCGCGATATCGATGCTGCCAGCCGACGAGCAGTTGCTGTCGCGGCTCGAGTCGTAGGTGAAGTTGAGCGCCGCGGCCGATGCCCAGTCGTCGGCTGCTCCAACCATCGCGTCGACAATGGCGCCTTTGTCGGCGCCGAACTCGTCGGCCACGCAGTAGCGGATGTCGCGCTCGACCCGGCGGGTATCGAGGGCACCGCCGCCGGATAGAAGCAGCGCCGCGTTCGAGTTCCACATGTCCAGGTAGAAGTCCTCGGCTTCCTCGATGGTCGGAAACTGCATATCGAGATAGACGTAGGCGTCGACGCCGTCGACGGTCACGACCTGCAGGGCAGCGAGGTAGTCGTCCATGGAAAAGTCCGGGCGATCGACGGTCGATGCGAGCTCGAATCCGCCGTCGGAGCAACCGGAGCCAAGGGGCAGCAGGGCGGCGAGGGCGAGGGCGAAGGCGAGGGGGGCGCGACGTGTCATGGAGTACCTCTGGTTGTGCGTGACTGTCCCTTCCGAGCCGCAAAAAGGCGGATCGGTGGCGCGGCAGGCCGCTGCGCCCGCACGTCGGCGCTATCCCCGGCCGTCGCGCTCGAGGCGCAGCAGCGAATGGAGAAGGCCGAACCCGGCGCGTCGCATGGCGACGGCTGGGGCAAGGGAGCAGTTCCGGCACTCAAACAATCGGCGTTTCACTCCCGTTTGTCGATAGTTCAATGAGTGAAGAACTGCAGTCAGGACATATTTTTACACTCCTGCTGCCACAGACGTGTGGCGCAAAACGGTCGGCGTTCGCGGTGAACTGGTTTCGCAGTGCACCTCACGCAAGAACGGCGAATCGCCGGAAACAGGGCAGAAATGCCGGTTTCCAGCGTGTTTCACCCTGTGACCCGCGTTGAAATCACGGGGCGTGCGAGCGAACGCGTCCGTCCCCGAACGCAGCGTCGATTGAGGGACCGCGGACGTCGGCTCGCGCACCCTCCGGCTAGCCGACTTCGAGCCGGTAGCCGATGCCGCGGACGGTCTTGATCGCAAATCCTGCGCCGGGCCGTCGCAGAAGCTTCTTCTTCAAGCTCGAAACGAAGTTGTCCACGGTTCGGTCGTCCACGACCACGTCCTTGCCCCATACGTGGCGAAGGATGTCGTCGCGCGACAGAACGACGCTCTTTTGCCGCAGCAGGAAGGCAAGGAGGTCGAACTCGGTGCGAGTGAGGGCGTATGTCCGGCCGTCGCCATCGGTGACCTCGCGGGTCCTCGGATCGACGCGGTAGGCGCCGCACGCAAGAGCCTCGCCGTCATCGGGTCGGTCGGTGCGGCGCAGCAGCGCCCGGATGCGCGCCATGAGCTCGAGCAGCCGGTACGGCTTGACCAGATAATCGTCGGCGCCCGCATCGAGGCCGCGCACGATGTCTTCTTCCAGCGAGCGCGCCGTGAGCATGAGTATCATCGAGGGGACGGATGCGGCGCGAAACTCGCGGCACAGGGTGTAGCCATCGCCGTCGGGCAGCATGATGTCGAGGACAATGAGGTCGAAGGTGTCGGCGCCGGCGGTTGCGCGAGCGCTGGCGCAGTCGGCGGCGGCCGCGACCCGGTAGCCCTCGTCCTCGAGGTTGTCGGTCAGGGCAACGCGCAGGTTTTCGTCGTCTTCGACTATCAGGATGCTGTTCAAGGGCTCAACTCGCGGGCAAAGCGCAGTCGAAACGTGGTTCCGTCGGGGCCGCTGTCGACAATACCGATTTCGCCGCCGTGCAGCGCCATGACTTTGCGACATAGGGCCAGGCCGAGGCCCGACCCTCGGGTTCGCTGGCCGGCCGCGCCGCGCTGAAACTCCTCGAACACGGCTTCGCGCTCGTTGGCGTCGATGCCAACGCCGTTGTCGCGTAGCAGCAGGTCGTTTCCCTCTCGGGTGGCCTCGAGCCGAGCCACGTCTCGAGCGCAGTACAGGGCCGCGTTGGCGGCCAGGTTTCGAAACAAGAGCTGCACTAGCTCCGGGTCGACCTCGAGAACCCAGTCACCGAGCCTGGCGTCGAGCTCGATGGGCCGCGGCGCCGACGCGCCGACCGTCTCGACGGCGGCCCGCAAGGGGGCAACAACGCTGGTGGGCTGCGGTCGCACGTCCCAACGGCCCTTGTCGAGCCGGTTGAAGGACAGGATGTTGTCGACCAGGAAGCTCATGCCGTCGATGTCGCGCAAAAGGCGCGCCGGGTAGTCCTTGACCCGCTCGTTGCCAGCGGTTCTTCGTTCCAGGGTTTCGGCCAGTACACGCATGGACGCCAGCGGCGTGCGCAGCTCGTGGGACACGCTGGCGATGAACTCCGACTTAACCGCGAGCAGGCGGTGTCTTCGCTGCCACAAGGCAAAGCTCAGGAACGCGATGATTGCGGCCATGGCGCCGCCAGCGACGATCAGGCCGAGCTTGACCAGGTAGCGGCGCTCGGTGGCCGTTCGGATGCGTTGCGCTTCGGGAGACTCGAGATGAAGCCGCGCGGCGCTCAGCGTCTGGGCGCCTGCGCCGGCCAGCGCAACCTCGAGATGGTCGTCAGGACCGAGCAGGTCGCGGCGCTGCATCCGCCGGGCGACCGCGGACAGCGATGCGCCGAGGTCGATGGCGACTCCGCGGGCGCCGGACGCGGTTCCTTCGATGACCCAGTGCCGACCGGCAGCGGATGCGAGGGCCGCCTGGCCGGGGGCGGGCAGGGCGCCCAGGTCGAGCGGTGCGGCCGCGAGCTCCGACCAGCGGGCGTCGAAGTCGTCGTGCTTGACGCCGTGGCGAATCGACAGGCGCACAATTTCGTGGTGCACCATCGCAGCGTCGCTGGCCGACAGGCGCCGGGCATCGCGCAGCAGCACTCGCTGCAGGCCTTCGCTCGGTCGTCCGCCCGGCACGGAGACGCCATCGCGAAGAAGGCCCCGGGCCAGAGTCGGCGGCACCGGGCAGTCGTCGAGCAGCGCGAGGTCGGCGGCCAGCTCGCGCTCGATGGGCAAAATAAAGGAGGCGCGGTGGGCAACCAGGTCGGAAACGCCCCGGGAAGCGTTGCACCCTGCGTGTAGTTCGACGCGGCGGGTCCAGGACTCGTCGCCGGCGGCCGCAGGCCGTCCGGCGCGCACTTCGGCGAGGGCGTCGTGCACCGGCGTGCCAACCCCGCTCGCCGCGAGGAGCGGGAGCTGCTGGGTTTGACCGGTCACCGCGAGGCAATCCGCGCAGGGCTCGAGGGGATTGTCGAGGGCGCGCTCGACGCTGGCCCGGCCGTCCTCCAGCTTGCTGGCCAGGCGTCGTTCGAGGTCGATCCGCGCGTAGTCGGCGACGATTCGCTCGCGGTCGTCGAGGGCAGCGGTCGCCTCTCGGCGCTCGGCCGACACCATTTGCCACAGGAGGCCGAGGATTGCGACCAGGCCGACGAGGCCGATGGCGAGCAGGCGACGAGCGCGGGTGTGAGCGTGTGGTTCGGCCACAGCGCATTCAGGGTACCCGGAGGCCGCTCTGGCGAATATCACGGCACCATCACGATCCGCGCTCGGCTTGCGGCGGCCGGTGATGGCACAGTGATAGTCGGGTGATGATCAGGTGACGCCGAAAGCGGCCAGAATTCGCAAGGCTGGACGGGTCGAAAGGAGCGACCCGATGCCAGCATTCACCCGTATTCCGCTAGCGCTATTCGCCTTGTTTCTGTGGACCGCCTCTGCCGCGCCCGCGGCCGCCGAAGAGGCCCCGGAAGGGCCGTATTTCATCGTCACGAGCCAGACCGAAGGGCCGGACCCGCTGCCCCTCGAGTCGACGGCCGCCAACATCGACATCGCGGGGGTTATTGCCCACGTCAGGGTCACCCAGGTCTACCGCAACCGTGGCAGCGCCCCGCTCGAGGCGGTGTACGTCTTTCCCGGGTCGACCCGCGCGGCCGTGTCGGGCATGCAAATGACGGTCGGCGACCGGACGATCGTTGCCGACATTGCGAAAAAGGACGTCGCTCGCCAGCGCTACGAAGCCGCGAAGGAAGACGGCAAGACCGCGAGTCTGCTGGAACAGCATCGCGCCAACGTCTTTCAAATGTCGGTCGCAAACGTCATGCCCGGCGACCGGGTCGAGGTCGTGCTCGAGTACACCGAGCTGGTGGTGCCGACCGATGGCGTTTACGAGCTGGTCTACCCCGCGGTCGTCGGCCCGCGCTACACCGGTGAGCAGACCGAAGCCGAGACCTGGCACCAGAACCCGTATCTCAACGAGGGCGAGGCGGAGCCGTACGGCTTTGCCATCAAGGCGCGTATCGCCGCTGGCATGGGCATCCACCAGCTCGAGTCGCCCTCGCACGACATCAAGCCCCAGTTCGCCAGCGCTTCGGAGGCGCGGGTCGAGGTCGGCGGCAAAGGCGCCGGCACCAAAGATTTCGTGCTGCGCTACCAGCTGCGCGGCGGCGCGATCGAGACCGGACTTCTGCGCTTTGCCGGAGCCGACGAGAACTTCTTTCTCATGATGGTGCAGCCGCCGCGACAGGTCGCTCGAGACGCGATGCCGGCGCGCGAGTACGTCTTCATCGTCGATGTCTCGGGCTCGATGGCCGGTTTTCCCCTCGAGGTTTCCAAGAAGGTCATGCGCAAGCTGCTCGCCGACCTGCGGCCGCAAGACCGGTTCAACATCTTGTTCTTCGAGGCGGGAAGCTACGCGCTCGCCCCGCGCAGCATCGAGGCGACGCCCCAGAACGTGGCGCGGGCCATGGAGGTCGTTGACCAGCGTCGCGGTGGCGGGGGCACGAACCTGCTTGCTGCGCTGCGCAAGGCGTTGTCGATGAAGGCGGCTGCCGGCATGTCGCGCACCTTCATCGCCGTGACCGACGGCTACGTGTCCGTCGAGGCCGAGGCGGCCCGGCTCGTTCGCGAAAGTCTCGGCCACGCCAACTTCTTTGCCTTTGGCATCGGCTCGAGCGTCAACCGCGAGCTCATCGAGCGCCTGGCGCGAGCCGGCATGGGCGAGCCCTTCGTTGTGCTGGACCAGGCGCAGTCCGACCGGGAGACCCGGCGATTTCACAAGATGATCGCCACGCCGGCCCTTACCGACATTCGCGTGCGATTCGACGACTTCGAGGCCTACGACGTCGAGCCTTTGGCGCCGCCGGACCTGCTCGCCGAACGGCCGCTGCTGGTGTTTGGCAAGTACAAGGGCGGTGGCGAGGGCGTCATCACGGTGACCGGCCGCACCGGACGCGGCCAGTTCAAAAAGCGGCTCGCGACGGGCAGCGCGAAAGCGATGCCGGCCAATCGGGCGCTGCGGGCGCTGTGGGCGCGGCACCGGATTGCGAGCCTCACGGACCTGGAGGGCTTTGGCGAGCCGATGCAGGACCGGATCGAGGACCTGGGCCTGCGCTACAGCCTGATGACCCGGTACACGAGCTTCGTGGCGGTCGACAAGGTGCGACGCAACCCCGGCGGAAAGGGGGACACCGTCCGCCAGGCGCAACCGCTGCCTCAGGGCGTGAGCAACGCGGCCGTGGGCAGCGGCGCAACGCAAGTGACGCACGACTACAACGGCGTGCTCAAACAGGGCGCGCCGGTGGTCGAAACCGACGAACTGACGCGCGTTACCTACGATACGGTTGGCGAGACGATCTCTTTGGAAGGGACGGCGGTCGCCTACGTCGCCGACGAGGACCTGCGGTCGGGCTCGTTTACGGCGCGCACGGTCGACGAGGGAGCGCTGGTGCTCGACCTGGATCTATCTTTGTCGGTGCGCGAGGGGCCGAATGCCTTCGCCGCGCCGACCCTGCTGCGCTACGGGCTGACGGACCGATTCGAGGCGCGTCTGTCATCCGCGTTTTCGCTGGTCGATGGCGATGCGTCGACGCCAGACATTGGCTTCGGTCTCAAGTGGCAGCTTTTCGACCTGTGGTCGCTCAACAGCACCCTGTCGGTGCTGCTCGACGGCTTGCGCGACTTCGACGGCGAAAATCCGCTCGAGTGGCGGGTGCGAGGCCTGGCCCTGGCCGACACTTACGTGCCGGGAGGCCTGCGTCTGCGCACCAACCTGGGCGCCCAGCTGGTCACCCTCGATGAGCTGGAAGACCGTGCGGCGTTCGTGTTCGGCAGCGAAATCTCCTACGGTTCGCTCGCCCGACTCACTCCGTTCGCCGGCGTGTCCGGCGCGGTCGGCAACGAGCTCACCGACGTGGGCATCGATCTCGGCGTGAGCGTGCGCGTGCTCAACAGCCTGCGCGCGGGCATCGGAACCCGCGTCGGCCTCGCCGAGGACACCGACGACTTCAACGCCGGGCTGTTCGTGCGCTGGGGGCTGTAGCGGTCGCCGAGGCGACGAGCGCGAAGGCGCAGCGAAAGACCGCGTGGCCGTCGACCGGGGATTCCGGTCGGCGGCCTTTTACTTGTCCTTCTTCTTCTCTGTCTTCTTCTTCTTTTTCTTGTCTTTGTCTTTGTCTTTGTCTTTGCCGGACTTGCCCGACTCGCTGGCCTGTTCGAGGGCGAGCTCGAGCTTGTCGAGACGCTCGCGCATGGCGGTGGCGTCGGTGCGCATCTGGTCGATCTCGTCGCGCAGGGTTGCCAGCTGCTGGTTGTGCGAGCGCCCCTCCGCAATGTCGCGAATGACTTCCTTGCTGCGGCGAATGAGCCGGCCGTCGAGTTCGCGCTCGATGGTGGCGCGCAGCGCGGGGACCGAGGCGGGGTCGCCAATGGTGCCCAGGGCCTCGATGGCGGCGCCCTGCACCCGAAAGTCCGGGTCGCGCAGCAGCTCCTCGGCGTGCTCGCGCAGCTGCTGGGCGGGGCCGTCGGTGCGCCCCCGCGCGAGCTGGGCGGCGGCCGCCAGGGCGGCCCGGCGCCCGTGGGGTTCGCGGCCGTAGCTGGTCGCCTCGACGAGGAGGCCGAGGGCGGTTTCGTCGCGCGCCTCGGCCAGGCCCCGATAGACGTGCTGGCGAATCACGTCCATGAAGGAGTCGCGGTCGAGGGCCGAGCGCAAGACCTCGGGGGCGCGGTCGGCGCGGGTGCGACCGAGGGCCAGGCACGCCTCGGCCTCGACGAAGTAGCTGGCGTCGCCGTTTTCAACCACGCCGATGAGTGCCGTCGCCGCGTCGTCGTCGCGGCGAAACGAGCCAAGGGCCCGCACGACGCCACGCCGGGCCTTTGGATGCTCGGTCGCGGGCAGCGCATCCACGAGGGCCTGTCGCGCGCGCGAGGTGCGGGCGGCCCCAAGAGCGTCCGCGGCCGCGGCGCGCACGCCCCAGAAGGAGTCTTCGCGAAGGGCGCGGGCCAGGGCGTCGATGGCCCGGCGGCTGCCAATCTTGCCGAGGGCCCGGGCCGCATCGATGCGATCGATGGCGGCGGTCGCGTCCGCCAGTTCGGCCTGCCAGACCGGGGCCGGCTTTTCGAACTTCACCTGGGCCAGGGTCGGTTTGCCCGGGTCGAAGATGATTTGTTCGGGCTCGCGACTCAGCGGAAAGAAGAACGTCTGGCGCTTTTCCGCTAGCTCGAAACGAACGTCCTGGTCGCCCTCGCCCGCGACGCGAAAGCGCACGGCCAGGGGCAGGCGAAACACCGGCGTGCTGTCGTTGGTATCCTGGGTCTGGACCACCGTGATCGACGCGGCGCTTCGCTCGGCGTCCCACGCGTAGGACACCTCGAGCTCGGGATGGCCGGCGCCCTCGAGTACCCACTGGTCGAAGAACCAGTCCAGCACCCGCCCGGTCGCTTCTTCGAGCGCGCGAGCCAGGTCGCGGGTTTCCACCGAGCTGCCGCGGTGCTTGCGCAGGTAGTGGCCGATCGCGTGCCAGTACAGCTCGTCCCCGAGGTACGTGCGCAGCATATGCAGGATCAGCGCACCCTTGTCGTACAGGTGGTGATCGAAGACGTCGATGGGGGCGTGGTACAGGTTCGTGGCAACCGAGCGCCGGTAGCGCGACGAGTCCTCGGCCATGTAAAAGGTGCGCCAGGCGTCGCGCTCCATGTCGGCGGCGTCGCGCCCTTCGGCGTGTTCGCGCCACAGGTACTCGGAGTAGGTCGCGAAGCCCTCGTTGAGCCAGCCCTGGCCCCAGTCGCGGCAGGTGATCAGGTCGCCGAACCACTGGTGCGCGAGCTCGTGCGCCACCAGATCATCGAAGCTGCGATCGAGATGGGCGCGCTCGTCGAGCAGGATCGTGTCGGTGAGCGTGGTGGCGGTGGTGTTTTCCATGCCGCCGAAGATGAAGTCGGAGACGAACACCTGCGCGTACTTCTCGTACGGGTACGGAACGCCGAATTTCTTCGAAAACAGCTCGAGCATTTCCGGCGTGCGGCCCAGGGTGCGGCGGCAATCGTCTTCGCGGCCGCGCTCGACGTAGTAGGTAACCTCGACGTCACGCCATTTCTCGGCCGTGCGGGACAGGTCGCCCGCGGCCAGGGTAACCAGGTAGCACGAGTGTGGCGTGTCGAGACGCCAGTGCTGGGTGCGTCGGCCGTCTCTGGTTGCGTCGGAGATCTGGCTCCCGTTGGACAGGGCGAACATGCCCTCGGGCACCGTGGCAATGACCTCGCTCGAGGCCTTTTCGTGGGGCTTGTCGAAGCAGGGAAACCAGTAGCGCGAGTCCTGGTCCTGGCCCTGGGTCCACGCCTGGCGCGCCTTGTTCGGGTAAGCCTCGTCCGGGCTAACGAAGTACAGCCCGCGCCGCGGAGTCGCCGAGTACTCGACGCGCAGGTCGAAGCTGCGCCCAAGCTCGGCCGGGGCGTTCAGGGCGACGCGCAGCACCTTGCCGTCGTTGGTGAACTTGAGCGGGCCGGTATCGCTTTTTCCCGCGAGTCGGATCTCGGAAACGTCGAGCTCCACGGCATCGAGTTCGACCAGGCGTTCGCCGCGCGCCAGCGGGGCCAGGGTGATGGTGCAGCTGCCGCGAATCGAGCGGGTTTCGAAGTCGAGGTCGACCTCGATTCGATAGTGCTCGATGTCGAACTTGCGATCGGGGGCGTACTGCGGCCGCGCGCCGGGGAGTGCAAACGTGCGCTTCATGGGTGGTACTCGCTGGTCGGGGTATGGCTGCTCGCCGCCGCGCGCGAGGCGCAGGTGCACAGCACGCTTCCGACACTACGGGGAATCGGCTCGGGAAGGAAGGCACAGCGCTTGCCGGCGGAGCGACAAACGCCCGGGCGAAGCGCTACGCCGCGCGCGTCGCGCCGGCGAAGTCTGCCTTTTGCGCCACGGCGCCGTGGGTGATGTGGCCGTGGGAGAAGGTTGGCTTGATGCCGGGGGCGATGGGGCTGGCCTCGAGCTCCGACGACGGGAAATGCTGCGGGAACTCGGGCGCCGTGGCGCTAGGGTCCGCGAGCGTTTTTTCCAGGACCATGGACGTGTACTGGTCCGGCGATGACTCGAGCGTGTTGCCGTTCAGGACAACTTCCAGCTCGTACTCCCGGGCGTAGCGGCGCACTCCCGGGATGCGGCTGTGCTCGGGGGCGTAGCACTCGGCGGCGACTCCATTTTCGCTGATAGTCCACATACCGTGGTCGGTGTTGACCGCCGGGCTCTGGTTGCCGGCGGTGTGGCCGGGCGTGCGCACGATGGCAAAGCCGCCGCCGACCAGGTAGTCGCCCTCGACCGCGATGATCTTGGCCGGGTCGACGCCGGCGACCCCGTCGCGCACGTACCAGTAGCGCTGCTGCGGATGCATGCACTCGAAGGTGCGCAGCTCTTCCTTTTGAATGATGAGGCGCGCGTTGGGCAGCAGCGGCGCGGTCGGTGCCTGCTGGCCTGGCTCGGCCACCGTGGTTCCGAGCAGTCCGCGCACGTCTTGAACGTGATGGTGGTCGAAGGCGATGAAGTCGATGTCCTCGGGGGCGACGCCGAGAGCGTCGAGGCCCGACAGCACGTCGCCGTGGACGAACTTCCCTTTCAGCACCTTCGTCAGGGTCTTGCCAAACCGGGCCAGCTGCTTGCCGATGAACGGCGTCTCCATGGACCGGTCCGGGTCGGTCGGGTTGACGAGTATGTTGACCAGCCGGCCTTCGTGGGCGGTCTGCACCAGCTGCATGCGGTTGCGCATGACGACGTTGGGCGCCGGAGACAAGGCCGCGTTGCTCAGGCCGAATCGAGCCGGGTACATCAGCGAAGAGATGTCGCAGGTCCGCACGCAGACGGCCGTGCCCGAACCCTGGATGCGGGCCTTGAGGTTCATCGCCGCTTTGCGAACGGCTTTGAGCCGCTCGCCGGGGTTGGGGATGGTCCAGGCGGCGTCCATGTCCGTGAGTCGAGTGAAGCAGGCGGGAAGATTGTTCGTCATGGCGAGTCCTCGGGGGATGGGGAAGCCCGAGTATAGCCAAACCGGGCAGCCGAGCAGGATACGTCCAATTCCGTGATATCGTTCATCGCGATGGCGGTCGACGACCTGCGTTCCGGCACCTGGGTTACCTTCGTCGGCGGTCGTGCGAGCGGGCTGCGCATTCGGCGATCGCGGTTGGAGGTTGCCGCCGGTCCCGACAAGGGCCTGGTCGGCGATTTCGACTCGCCGTCGATTCGCATCGGCGCGCGCCGCGGCTGCGACCTGCAGCTTCGCGACTCCAAAGTGTCGGGAATTCACTGCGAAATCCGGCTCGACGAGCGCGGCTACCGCCTCGTCGATCTCGACTCGACCAACGGCACCTTCGTGTCGGGATTTCGGGTCAACGACATCTACATACAGCCGGGCACGAGCATCACGGTCGGCTCGTCGAAGCTGCGATTCGACGCCCTGGGCGAGTCGGTCGAGATCGAGCTGGCGCAGGACGCGGGCTTTGGCGGCCTGGTCGGCTCCAGCGTCAAGATGCGCGAGATGTTCGCGCGGCTGGCCAAGCTCGCCAAGTCGGACGCGACCGTGCTCATCACCGGCGAGACCGGCACGGGCAAGGAGCTCGTTGCCGAAGCGCTGCACGACCACTCGCTTCGCACCAAGGGACCGTTCGTCGTGCTCGACTGCGGTTCCATTCCGCAGAATCTGATCGAGAGTGAGCTGTTCGGCCACGAAAAGGGCGCCTTTACCGGCGCGACCGCGGCCTACGCCGGCGCGTTCGAGCGCGCTCACAACGGCACCGTGTTTCTCGATGAGATCGGCGAGCTGCCGCTCAACATGCAGCCGAAGCTGCTGCGCGTGCTCGAGCGCAAGGAAGTTCGGCGAGTCGGCGGCTCGAAGGTCATCAACGTGGACATCCGCGTGGTCGCCGCGACCAACCGCGACCTCGCCGTCGAGGTCAACCGCGGTCGGTTTCGAGAAGACCTCTATTACCGCCTGGCCGTGGCGCGGGTGCACTCGCCGCCGCTGCGGGAGCGCCGCGAGGACATTCCGACCCTGGTGGACCACTTTCTGTCGATCACGCCCGGGGGCGAGGGCGTGCGCCTCGACCCGCAGACCATCGAGCTGATGACGCGCCACGACTGGCCCGGCAACGTTCGCGAGCTGCGCAACGTCATCGAGCGGGCCGTGCTTCTGTCGGACGCCGGGGCCAACCAGATCGCACTGACCAAGACGGCCATCGGCGGCAAGCGGCGCATTCCGACGTCGCGTCCGGTGTCGCATTCGGACCTGAGCCAACCGGGCTCGTCGGGCAGCGGAGCGATGCCGCTTCCAACCGGCGGCGGCGGTGGCAACGAAGACGAAATTGCGTACGCCGTGGACACGGGCACGCCTTTTAAGGTTGCCAAGCAGACCCTGATCGAGGAGTTCGAGCGGCGCTACGTTACGCGCTTGCTCGACGAGCACAACGGCAACATTTCGGCGGCCGCGCGCCACGCCGGTATCGACCGCATGTCGATTCACAAGATGCTCACCCGCCTGGGCATCGAAAACCCGGGCCGCTAGTAACGCCCCGGGCGAGCCGATGTCGACGAGCCGCGCGCGGATCGAGCCCCTGGCGCTCGAGCACGAGGCGCGGTTTCTCGAGGGCGTCCGGCGCAGCCGCGAGCTGCACCGGGACTACGTATCGCCGCCGGCGACACCGGAGGCCTTCGCGGCGTACGTCAAGCGCTTCGACGCCGACACGCACTACGGCTTTGCGGTCTTGCACAGCGGCGGCGACGAGATGGTCGGCAGCATCGCTGTCAACGAAGTGGTGCGCGGCAAGTTCTGGAGTGGCTACCTCGGCTACCAGGCCTTTGCCCCCATGCAGGGGCGCGGGCTTATGCGGCAGGGGCTGGCGCTGGTGCTCGACCACGCCTTCGGAACCCTCGGGTTGCATCGAGTCGAGGCCAACATTCAGCCGGGCAACCGGTCTTCGATTGGGCTGGTCGCCCGGCTCGGGTTTCGCCAGGAGGGCTTTTCGCCGCGGTACCTCGAGATCGATGGCGAGTGGCGCGACCACGAGCGCTGGGCCCTGCTGGCCGACGAGTGGCCCGCGCCCGCGCGCGACCGCTGAGCTGGCAAAACGACGGCCCCGGCGCCGCGAGTGACGGTCCGGCTCACTCGCGACGACGGGACGTTCGCGACCCTGGCGCTGCCCGAGCTCTCCTCGAGTAGCCCCGGTCGCGGCTAGCGGGGCGTTGTGTCTTCGTCCGCCGGAGTGCCGACCAGGGCAAAGGGCACCGAGTACTGGTCGTCGTCTTCGCCGAAGTCCCACTCGAGCGGCGAGTTCGATGGCGATACGCCGGGCGTGCTGGACGTGGCCGGGTCGTTGGGAATGCTATCGACGGCGCTGCCGTCGCCGTTGGCGGCGAACAAGCCGATGGTTCCGTCGTCGAGTCGCGCACTCGTGACCCCGAGAAGCGATAGCGGCACGGCTATCTCGAAGAACGTGTCGTACGCGGTTTGGTGGCCGTCGGCGATGTAGTCGGTGGTCGTGGGGTAGGTGCCCGGCGTGCTGTCGTCGCTCTGGGGAGCGACTCCGGGGAGGGTGGAGCCGACGAAGAACTCGCCGCCTGCCCCGGCCAGCGCCGGTGTCTCGAGCCCGTCGGTCACGTGCACCAGGGTAACGCCGTCCCAGGCGCCCCAGTACGTGCCTTCCTGCGAAAAGTTGCTGTGAAAGTAGAGCTGAAAGTCGGGGGCGTCGGCGCCGATGAACTCATGATCTTTGCCCCACATATCCCCGCCGGTCGTGTAGCCCTCGTCCGCGGTCACGTCGAAGGCCACGAACTGGATGAGGTCCATGCCGTGAATCTGCGAGCCTTCCGACGAGCCCAGGTTGGCCGGGTCGAGAACGTCGGTAACGTTCACGTATTGAAGGCCGACGTAGAGGAACTCATCGTCCCAGGCCGCGTGCAGGGCGGCGTAGTCCCACGGCGCCTCGTGAGCCGTCCAGTTGCTGCCCAGGAAGCGAGCGTCGTCTGCCGCCGGGTCGCGCAGGAGCAACGTGTCGGCGCCCCACTCGTTGTCGGTATTGATGCCGTCGAGCGCGATGGTTTTGCGGGCGCCGGTGCCGACGGCGTCGGGATTGCCTTTGCCAACCTGGCCGTCGTCGTCGTTGGGCGGCGGCGTGTCGGGGCCGTCCGGGTCGTCGGGTGCGTCCGGGGCCTCGGGGCCATCGTCGTTCGGCGGCGGCGGCTGGCCGTCATCGTCGGGCGTGCTCGGATCGTTGTTGTCGCTGCTGTCGGGGGGCGAGTCGCCAGGGTCGGCGGGGTTGGCTCCATCGTTGGTGTTGCCGGTTGCGGGGTCACTGCAGCTCGCCAGTGCTGCGAGCAGAATGAGCGCCCATCCAGGTCGTTGGTGTGCGTTGCTCATGGCGCGAAAAACATGCAAAAAGCACTCCTTGGACCCGTTTCTTGCGATTCTCGATAGTCGCGAGACGGCCCCTGAGACCACCTTGTTTCCCAACGCAACGCGGCGCCCGCCGCGTCGATGGTCGACGTCGCTTCGCGCAACGCGCCGAAGCGTTCGGATCAGGTTTGTGACTCGTCGAGGACCTTGGGTTGGTCCGGAGGCGAGCGGGTCGCCAGCAACGTCAGGGCTGCGCGGGGGTTGGGGGCGGACAGGATGAGTGGGCGCTGCCACTCGCCAATGAGCTCCGCCGACACGGCGTGGTCGAGAAACCCGAGCAGGCCGTCGTAGTAGCCCCCGACGTTGACCAGGCAGCATGGCTTGGCGTGAATACCCAGGGCCGCCCAGCTTACGACTTCGAACAGTTCTTCCAGGGTGCCAATGCCCCCCGGCAGGGTGCAAAAACCGTCGGCCAGGTCGTTCATCAAGAGCTTTCGCTCATGCATCGTCTGCACGACGTGCAGTTGGGTAAGGCCCCGATGGGCGATCTCTTTTTGTTCGAGGCCGCGCGGGATCACGCCGATGGCTTCGCCGCCGGCCTCGAGGGCCGCGTCGGCCACGGCGCCCATGATGCCCACCGATGCTCCGCCGTACACCAGCCCGAGGTTGGCGTGGGCCAGGGCGGCACCGAGTTCGCGCCCGGCCGCCATGAACGCCGGATTCGCTCCCGGCCGCGCTCCGCAAAACACCGCGATGCGCTTCACGGTGCGTCCTCACCGAGAACCGCGATCGGTTCGCCCTCGCGGCCGCCGGACTCTTGCCGGATGGTGTCCTGGTGGTCGTCGAGGTTGAACTCGTCCTCGACGTCGCAAGGTTCGCGGCGCACGTCGCCGGTCGAGGGACGCTTCATGGGCGAATCGTCGCACAGCCGCGCCCGGCGGCTCTAGTTGCGGTCGACGACGCGGACCGACGCACCGTCGCGGAGCTGATGAATGCCGGCTGTGGCGACCAGCACACCGGGTTCGAGCCCGGCCGCGATGGCGGCGCGCTGGTTATCGACGGCCCCCACCGACACCGGCAGCAGTTCGACGACCGTGTCTCCGGCTCCCGCTTGCTCGACCACGTACACGTACGCCCCGCGATGGAGCCGCAACACCGCGTGGGCCGGGACCGTGGGCATGTCCCAGCTATCGGACAGCGCCGCCGCCTCGACGGAAATGCGCGGTCGCGCGTCCGGGAGCGAGCAGGCGCCCACGGAGGCAACGGCGGCGCACAGTACAGCGAATCTAAGCCAGGCGATGGGGGGCTTTGTAGAACCGGCCAGCGATCGCGCAACCGACTGCGGCCATTTCGTCCGCGTTTCAAGGATCGCGCGGGAGCGCGGTCAAAATCGTCAACAGCGCGCGCTAGCGATCGGCCGCTTCGGCGATCGGCGCAAGCTCGATGTTGAGCACGGTGGCCCGGTTCTGAATGACCCCGCCGCGCACCGGCGCGGCCGCAAGTCCATCACCGCTGGCGGTCCAGGTGGTCCCGAAAGCCACGTCGCGCGCCAGGAAAAAGCCGCTGGCCGACGTGCGCCCGTCGTCGGCAATGCCGCCCACATCGGCGTCGATGTAGATGACCTCGACGTCGGGGTCGCTGGGCGAGACCTCGATGCCCTCGATCGGCAGGCCGGTATCGGCCGCGACGGTCCGGCCGACGACCAGGCCCTGAGGCGGGAACGAAAGCTCGGCCGCCGCCAGCAAGGAGTCGAGAACGTCGCGCCGCAGCAGGAACACGTCGGCGTTGAGGTCGCCGGCCGGCGCCTGCAGGCAGGTGACCGCCGTGGTGGTTCGCGCCACGGACTCGGTCACCAACACGCACACGTCTTGGCCTTGTTCGAGCCGCTCCGGCAAGACCGCGCGAAAGAACGGCGCCAGTTCCTCCGGCGCAATAAGCCCCAGCGGCTGGGTCTCGCCGTCTTCGATGACGAACCCGGTGCCCTCGCGCGTCGGGGTTCCCAGGGCAACCGTCACGTTGCCGAGCTGCTCGCCGAGCACCAGAGCTCGCTGCTCCAGGTCGAACAACGTGGCGACCACCGTGGTCGGCAAACACGCCTGATCCGCCAGAGCGCCCGGGTCCACGCATGCCAGCTCGACGCGGGCATCCGCGTCCTCGCCGCCGAGGTCGAGCTCGATGCGGCGACCGAAGGCGGGCACCGCGGCGCTGGTGTCGGCGCGCGGTCGGCCGGCCAGGTCGAAGACGACCTCCTCGAACGGGCACTCGCCGGGAACGGTCAGCTGGTCGTCGCGCCACACGGTGACTTCGAAGCGAAGCAGGCGCCGCGGTAGCTCGGTGGCTTCGGAAAGCGAGACCTGCAGGTCCGCCAGGTCGCACAGGGTTGCCGTGGAGCTGTTCGTCGCCGCCACGCACGCGCTCGACAGCACCTCGCCCGACGTGCCGTCGCTGTCGACTTCGAGCACGCGAATGCCGACGAACGCATCGCAAAAAAGAGCGAAGTCCGAGCACGAGAGGGCGGGGCCCTCGGCGGCGACGCACGTGGCGCCCTCGGCGCTGCCGTCGAGCCCAAGGCGGAGCGCAAACGACTCGGCGGCGTCGTCAGACCCGCACCCGCCGCCGGCAACCGCGAGCGCCGCAGCGCCTATTCGAACGAGCCTGAACAACAAGTCACCGAGGGGGGAGGGGAATCGCCGGAGCCCGACGTCGCGATGAATACGATACTGAGCACGGTGACCACCGCGGTAGTGGAGATGGCGCTGATCCCCACGGTGGTCTCGTACCAGGGCACCGGATCGGCTGGGCGCTTGCCCGGCTCGGGCACGAGCGGAATGGGCCGCGACGGCGGCGGTCGGCCGGGCAGGGCGGCCACGGTCGCGGCCAGTCGGTCGTCGTCGGCAAAGCGCCAGCGGGACAGCCGGTCGACGCTGGCGTCGTACACCGCGACGCCGAGGCCCCGGCGGCGCTCGCGAATCACGACCACGACGGGAGCCCCCGTTAGTGAGGATACTTCGCTGGCCGCTTCGCGAATGGCGTCGTCCGACGAGTCCGGGTCGGCGGCGAGGGGCCGGCGCACGCGGGCCACGCGGTCCTCGATGGACAGCGGCCGCAGCGGGACGTCCACCGAGATCTCGCTGTACGCAATGGCGTAGAGCCGCGCCCCGGCCGGCACGTAGCCCTCGAACTCGGCCCAGATGTAGTGCTTGCCGGGGGCGAGCTTGGCCTTGTACGGGGTCTCGCCGACCGCCTTGCCGTCGACGTACACCGTGGCGCCGTCGTAGGGCGCGCGCACCACGACGGGCGCGGTGTCGGTCTGGGGCAGGCCGGCCGCCCGATACGCCTCGACGTAGTTGGGGGCGAACAGCTTCGGATCGATCTCGGTCCGCTCGGGGGCGAGCCGGCGGACCACGCGGAACGCGTCGCCGGCGGTGGCCGATTCCTGTCGGTCCATGAACACCAGGCCGGCCTGAAAGTTGACGTCGGCCAGGGCGGCGACGACCTCGTCCGTGGGGAACACGCCCTCCAGGATTCGTTCGGCGCGCTGCAGCAATTGCAGGCTCTGGTCCGAGTCGACGCCAAACTGGGTGCGCGCGGCCCGCACTTTGTCGAGAATCTGCTCGACTTCGGCGACCGCGGCGCCGTCGCGGTCGAGCTGGCCCGGCAGCGGCGCGGCCAGGGCGTCGCGAATCGGGCCCGTCGGCAGCGACTCGAAGTGCTGGTCTTTTTGCAGAAGACCCCGTAACTGTTGGGCCACCTTCTGGCCCGTCTCTGCCTCGGTTGCTAGATTAAGCACCGCTACGCGCCGCGGCGCGGCGTAGGCGTGCCCCCCGGTTCCGACCAGAGCGCCCGCTATCAGTGCCGCAGCCACGGCAGTTTGTCGTGCGATTATCCGCACATCCACGGCTAGACTATATCGCACTCGCAGGAATGGACGCCGCCCCCGATAGGAGCCTGGACCGGTACGAGATCATCGACCGCATCGCGGTCGGCGGCATGGCCGAAGTCTTCAAGGCCAAGGCGTTCGGAGCCCACGGTTTCGAAAAGATTCTGGCGATTAAGCGGATCTTGCCCGAGCTTGCCCGGGACACGGAATTCGAGCGGCGCTTCATCATCGAGGCCAAGGTCGCCGTCCAGCTGGCCCACGCCAACATCGTCCAGGTCTTCGACTTCGGACGCGTGGCTGACAGCTTGTTCATCGCCATGGAGTTCATCGACGGCCTCGACATGGCCGCGCTGATCCGAGTCTATCGCGAGCGGCAAGAAAACGTGCCCCTGAGTGCGGCGCTGCACATCGCCATCGAGATGTGCAAGGGGCTCGACTTCGCCCACCAGCGCCGCGTCGTGCACCGCGACGTGTCGCCCTCGAACGTCCTGCTGTCGCGGGCCGGCGAGGTCAAGATCGCCGACTTCGGCATTGCGTTGCCTCAGCGCCAAACGGTGCAGGTCGGCGGCAAGTCGCGCCGCATCATGGGCAAGTGGCGCTACATGTCGCCCGAACAGGCCAAGGGCGAAAACCTCGAGGCCCGGTCCGATCTGTTCTCGGCGGGCGTGGTCATGTTCGAGCTGTTTACGGGCCAGAAACTGTTTCCCGGCAGCACGCCCGAAGCCATCATGAACAACATTGGCAGCATGCGGGTGCCGCGTCCGAGCGAGGTGCGGCGGGGACTTCCGGCCCTGCTCGACGACATCTTGCTGCGCGCCCTGCAGCGCGACCCCGGCCAGCGCTGGGAGCGGGCCGCCGAGATGCAGCGGGCCCTGACCGAGTGCAGCTACGAGTCGAGCATCGTGTCGTCCGCCCTGGACGTCGAAGACGCGGTGACCGGCGTGCTCGGCGACGCCTCGCTCAAGTTCGTGCGCATCGACGACCTGGACAGCATCGGCGACGGCGACGAGGCCAGGCCGGAGCGCGGCATCGACAACCTGATTCGCCAGCAGCTCGGCGACGCGTTCTCGGCCGGTACCGGCGTCGATCGGCGCACGGCCGTGGAGCCGTCGGGTGACCCGTTCGCGGTTGCGTCCATCGAACCGCAGAGCCCCCCGGTCCCGGGCGGCGACGGCGACGACGACGGGATTCCGTCCGGCACTGGCGCCATCATTCGCCGGGGCATCGATTCCGACGGCATGACCCGCCTCGAGGTCGAGGCCACGGTGGCGGCCGGGCCCAAATCCATGCGCAGCAGCGGCCAGCGGATCCCGGTCCCGGAAGACCTGCCGCCGCGCCGTCGCGATCCACGCCCGACCCTCGAGGTTCCGGCGGTGCGCGATCCGACCCTCGGCAAGCGGCGGGGCGTCTGGGCGCTGGTTGCTGCCCTGGTGGTCGTGCTCGGCGCCGCGGGCGCCTGGATCGCCCTCGGGGACAGGCTCCAGTCCGCCGCGGGGCCCGAGGTACCGCCCGCCGCGGAACCCGCCGGGCTTGTGCCGCCGCCCGAACCGGCGGTCCGAAGTCGCGGCAAGCTTCGCATCGACTCCGATCCCCAGGGCGCGACCGTGCGCGTCGACGGGGAGACGCGGCTGGAGCCGACGCCGACCGACGTCGAGGTCGACCCGGCCCGGTCGCACGTCATCGAGTTCACCCTCGAGGGCTACCGGCCGGCCAAACGGAAAAACGTTACGGTCGGCGCCGGCGAGACCCTGGCCATCATCGAAGCGCTGGCGCCGGAGCGGGCCATGCTGACCGTGCGCACCCGGCCGGCCGGGGCCCAGGTCGAGCTCGACGGCACGGTTCTCGGCACGACGCCCCTGGAGCTCGGCGATCTGGCGCCCGGCGACAACCGCACCCTGGTGCTGCGGCGCGCCGACTACAAGCCGGTGACGCTTTCGGTGGACCTGGTCGACGGCGAGCGCGCGGTGGTCGACAAGGCCCTGCAGAGCACCGTGGTGTACGTGCAGGTCAAGCTGCTGGTCACGCCCTGGGCCGATGTCTACTTTCGCGGCAAGAAGATGACCACGGTCAGCCCGAAGGGAATCGTCAATCTGCCTGCGGGGCGCAACAAGCTCGAGCTGCGCAATCCGTCCAGCGGAAAGCGCCGGACCGTGGTCGTCGACGTCAAGCCGGGCGGCGACCAGCAGTTCACGTTCAAGCTCTGACGGTTGGGCGCTCTGCACTGCGATGCCGAAGGTCACGTTCTTGCCGTCAGGGATCGAGGTCGACTGCAACGACGGCGACAGCCTGTTTCACGTGGGTCGCGACGCCGGCGTCGATATCTCCACGGCGTGTGTCGGGGCGGGGACCTGCGGCCAGTGCCGGGTGCGCGTGGTCGAGGGCGAACAGTTCTTGTCGCCGCCGGACGAGGTCGACGAGCGGCACCTGGGCAACACCTACTTCATCACCAGGCTGCGCCTGTCGTGCCGCGCCCGGGTGAGCGGCGGCCCCGTTACCGTCGAGGTGGCCGGGCGGCGCGAGCGCAAGGGCTCCTCCCTTCGCAAAAAGTAGCGTCGGTCGGTCGTTCAGGCCGGCTGCCGTGCCTACCGCGACACGGCCGGGTTTCCGGCGATCGAGAACCGCAGCGGTCGCGCCGCCCACTCGCCGGCGTAGTCGACGCCGATTCGCGGGCTGGTGGCGACCTTTTCCGAGCGCCGCAGGCGGCCGTCGGCCAGATGAATGCCGCGGTCGGTGGTCAGGTCGCAGCCGTTGTGTTGCACCCGGCCGATGCCGAAGGCCCGACACAGCTTGCCCGGGCCGGCCCCGGCCTTGGGATCGGCACCGCGAAAGCCCTCGACGAGCTCGACCGCGCGAACGAGCACGGCCCCGGGGGTTCGCTTGCTGCCGGCGGTCACGTTGAACATGTCGTGCATGCCGTAGATGAGGTAGACGTAGGCGAAGCCGCCCGGGCCAAACATCAGCTCGTTGCGCTTGGTGACGCCGAACCGCGCGTGTGACGCCTGGTCTTCCGGGCCGAGGTAGGCCTCCGCCTCGACGATGCGCCCCGTCTTGTCGCCGAACACGAGGTACTTGCCGAGCAGGTCGTGGGCGAGCACCGCCGGCGACCGCTGGGTGTAGAAGCTCCGCGAAAGCGCCATAGCGCGTAGCCGATTGTACTGGCTGCCGCGTCAGGCCGCGAGCAGGCGCGGTCCATCGACCGCCGACATGAGCTCGTCGAGGCGGCCGTCGGCGCGCAGCTTGTCCGACAGGTCCGACGCGACCTCGCGGTAGCGCTCGGCCGACAGCTTGCCCTGCAGCAGGCGAAAGCGCAGGAACAACAGCGCCGTCTGGGCGACGTCGCACAGGCAGTAGTTCTCGATCACGTCGCGCTGGCCGGCGTTGTGCAACCCTTCGATCTGCGACCCGTCCACGCCCAGCTTGCCGGGCAGGCCGATGAGGCGCGCCAGGGCGTCGAGCGAGACCGAGCGCGTGGCGCCGTGATCGGCGAGATGGTCGCAAAGGTCGAGATGGCCTTCTTCGGAGAACCGGTAGCGAACGCCGCGGTCGTAGTACCAGCCCATGGGCACAGCGTGGTGCAGCGCACGCAGGGCGAGCACGGGCAGGTCGAAGCCGCGCCCGTTGTAGGTCACCAGCGTGGGCCGGTGGCGGTCCACAAATGCCGAGAAGTCCTCGAGAACTCCCTTTTCGTCCTTGCCCTCACCGATAACGCCGAGGCGCAGCATGCGCAGGTCCGCGTCGAGCCACATGCAGCCGATGACGATGGTCTTGTGGGCGTAGGTCGGCGGAAACGGCTTGTCCTGGCCTACCGGCGCGTCGGGGGCCTTCCACAGGCTCGTGTCTGGAATGGTCTCGATGTCGAGAACCAGGTAGCTGCCGTGGGGGGACACCGAATGAGGGTAGGCGCGCGGTCTGACACTGAAAGGCGGTGGCGCCGGAGCCCCGAGTTTGGCAATAATGTCGGGGATGTTGCGGCTCGTAGCTTTGTTGGCAGCCATCCTCGGCGCCGTGTTCGCGTCCGCCCCTGCCGCGGCTCAAGTCAACGCCGACTGTCGGGTGCTCGACGTGGAGTTCGTGCCGTCGAGCAACCTGCAGATGGTGCTGTGGGTGGAGACCGCCGAGGGCGACTACGTCGATACGGTGTTCATCACCGAGGCGACCGGCCGCTACGGTCTGGGCAACCGGCCGGGGCGCATGGACTTCAACAGCGGACCGCTGTGGCCCTACGGTCGGCGGCTTTCGGTGGCGCCGGTGTGGGCCTATCGACACGGCGAGCTGTTCCCGAGCGTGGTGTTCCAAAACGGCGATGAGGACAACCTGTCCCATCCGCTGAGCCAGTCGTCGCTCGAAAGCTACTACTGCCGGCCGCTGCGCGAAGGCGAACAGCAGTGGGACACCCAGACCTGCGCGTCGATCGTCTACACCGACAAGGGCCGCCTCGAGGGCACAGACGCGGTGTACCCACCGCGCTCGGACATCGCCCGCGGCGACGTCGACCACCCCGACGTCGACGACTTTCCCACGATGAATCCGTTCGACGTGATGTCGCGCGCGACTCCGCCCGGCGGCGTTCCCTACGAGTTCGTGTGGCCGCTGCCCTCGGGATTCGAAGACGGCCGCTACGTCGCCTATCTCGAGGTCTCGAAGGCCTTCGACTTCAACGACTCGTACAACGAGACGGTGTTCCCCGAGCCGGTCGGCATTCCGTGGAGCGACTACGGGCTGCCGTACCGCGGGCAGCCGTCGGTGGTGTACCGGGTGGAGTTCGAGGTGAGCGGCGAGCAGGCCGGCGTGTTCACGACCGACGTCTACGCCGGACACGGCGACCCCGACGGCCTGACCGGTGACCTGACGCCGCCGGACGGCACTATCACCGAAGGCGTGGACGGAACCGGCGCGTCGCGCATTCTGCTGTCGCCGGCCGACGACGTCTCGGACGCCTTTCGCCTGCGCTTGCTGACCCGCCCGAGCAACGACGCCGAGGCCCCCGCCGCGCCTTCGCAAATCGAAATCCTCGACGCCAGCCCGACCCGGGTGCGCACGTCGTTCATCGCCCCGGGCAACGACGACATGACCGGTGTCGTTGCCGGATACGAGGTTCGGATCTCACCCACCGAGCCGCTCACCGCCGACAACTTCGAGACCGAAGGCCTCATTGCCGACGTCGGCGTGGCGCTGCAGGACGGTGGCTCGGTGCAGGACCTGGAGATTCGCGGCCTGTCGCCCAACACCCGCTACTTCGTGGGCGTGCGCGCGTTCGACGAGTGCCTCAACCGCAGCGACATCGCGTTCTTCGAGATCGTGACCGAGCGCTTTCCCAACGGCACCGTGAGCGCGTGCGGCTGCACCGCGACCGACGACGCGAGCGCGTCGGGTCTGGCGCTGCTGCTGTTGGTCGCGGGCGTCTTGTTGCGCCGGCGAAAGCTACTCGGTTAGCTGGGCCTCGACCGCGATGGCGGCGCCGCCAAAGGTCGCGATCTCCGCGCCGGCGCTGCTGGTCACGGGCACGCTCCCGGCCAGAGCGATGGCGTACCCCTCGGGGGCCGAGCCGTCGCTGCAGTAGCCGGCGACGTCGATGGTGGCGTCGAGCCCGGCGGCGCTGGAGTCGAGCTGAAACACGTCGCCGTCGTCGCTGCGACCGAACACGTCGATCAGCAACACCGACTCGCCGGAGGTTTCGAAGCCGAGCGCGTAGCTGCCGTCCTCGAGGTTGTCGGGCTCGGGGATGCACAGGGTGAGAAACAGTGACGTCTCGGTGGCCGGGTCGACCTGAATCATGTCGACGGTCAGGCTCGTCGGGTCGCGGCCCTGAAACGGCGTGCAATCGTTGTTGGGTGAGCTGCGCGCTCGGCCGTACACGAACGCGCCGGCGCTGGTGGTGAGCGACAGGCCCTGCTGCCCGGCGTCGCCCGGTCCTGCGGCGCAGTCGTCGCCGCAGCCGGTTGATCCGGTGAACGCGACTGCGAGGCTGATCACAACGAAGAACTGGGCGCGCATAGCCCGTTAGTACTCGAAGGGCAGGGTGAGCGCCAGCTGTGCGATCACGGCGTCGCCAAACCGGTTGTCCTGGGCCACGTACTCGAGCAGCAGTTCGCCGCGCGCTTTTGCCATCAACCCGGTTGCCCCCATCGACCGCAAAAGCCCCGTGAGCTGCAGACCCGCTGTGTGGGTGGTGAAGGCGCCGAGCTTCGGGTCGTCGGTGACGAACCGCTGGGGGCTGTCGTAGCGGTCGCGGTAAAAGTCGGCCGAGTTCTGAACGTAGAAGCGGTATCGGGCGCGAATATCCACGTCTTCGCGCAGCTGCTGAATGACGCGCAGCTCCGGCGTGTGCGAGCGAATGCCGAAGTCGTCGGTGTAGAAGCGGTACCCGGCGATGACGATCGTGTCGGTTTCTTCGACGTAGCCGCGCAGGCTGCCGAAAATGGCGTGGCGCAGGCGTGAGTCGGGGATGTTCTCGGGCTGGCGAATCCCGGCGACGAACACCGTGCGGTACGGGTTTTCGAGATAGCCCTCGTTGTAGAGCAGGTCGTACGTGACGCCGCCCACGAGCTTCGGGGACAGGACCTGGGTAAATGACAGCGAGCCGAGGTAGGTGTCGAGCTGCTCCTCGAACGGGTCGCTGATGCCGCCGCCCTGCTGGTTGCCGATGGTGTCGCGACCGATGGCGAAGGCGCCCGCGATGGTCGTGTTGCGCTGAGCCAGATCGAGAGCGGCGCGCACGTTGCCGAACAAGGAGGTGTAGTCGCTCTCGGTGCTGTAGCGCCCGCCCGCGCCCAGGCGCAAACGGCCAAACAGCTCCCGCTGGTACGAGCCGCCGCCTTCGTAGCGGCGTTCGGTGAACTCCTCACCGTCCTGGCCCGCGGCCACCGACGCAGACGTGATGACGTCCACGAGCATGTGGGCCTGGACCTCGGTCCCGTCGCCGGCGTCGAAGCGCGCGTCGACCATGGGCTGCTGCACGAGGGTGGCGCTCTCCTTGTAATAGGCGTGGCGCATGGAGACCTCGCCGTCGGCTCGGGCTGGCCGAACCAAGGTCACAGCGGCGAGAACCTGCAGCGCGGCCAGGAGCCACCGCGGGCTCAGTTGCAACCGCAGCCTCCGCCGGCCTCGCCGGTGCCGCCGTCCGAGCCCTCGCGGGAACCCCGCGCATGCTGCTGAAATCGGACCTCACTGGCGTCTTGATCCTGCGTCATTCCGCGTTTTGCCAGGAACTCGCGCTGGTAGGCCTTGGCCCGCACGCAGCCCGAGGCCGCCACGGAAACGGCGAACAGGGCCGCTAAGCAGGCCGCCCGCTTGAGATTTTGCTTCGACATCTTGGCGCCGCAGGATAGCGCATGTCGGCCTTCACCTGGTTTGGCGGCCGTGGTAACTACGCCCGACGCGTAAGTCCCGACCGGGAAGACGCGTTACCCATCAGAACGCAAGGGGAAAGCTGCAGTGCGCAACGTGACAAACTCGATTCGACTTCTTGTACTCGCTCTCGCTACCGCGGCCGTGGCCTGCGGCGGCAGCGCGGCTAGCGGCGGCGATGAGACGCTGCCCGACGACACGGCCGGCGAAACCAAGCCCGAGGGGCCGGCGCCCCAGGACAAGGTGGTTGCGCTCGGTGAGACCGCCGTCACCGGCGAGCGGATCCTGCCCACGGCGCTGGGCAATCCGGCGCTGCCGCCCGTGACCAAAAAGAAGATGCCCAAGCTGGGCAAAGCCAAGACGCTGGCCACCAAGAAGAAGGCCAAGCCGCAGGACGTCCACATCTACGCGACGCTCCTGGCCCAGCAGGCCGACAACGGTCCGGTCGTGCTGTTCAACAAGCGCATGCAGCAGGCCAACGCGGCCGCGGCTGCCGGCAACGCCCAGGTCGCCCAGGCCAAGCGCGCCGAGGCCGAGGGTGCTCAGCAGGCGTTCGAGAACATCTACAAGGACGTTGCCGCGCTGCTCACCAAGCTCGTCGAAACCCGCGGCGACAAGGCCGAGGAGCTCGACGTTCACCGCATGACCGTGGCCCTGCTGTGGGCCGGCGATACGGAAGGCGCGATCGCCGGCTACCAGCGTCTCATCAAGGACTTTGCGTCCAGCGAGCAGCTCGCCGAGCACCAGGCCTGGCTGGCCAAGCTCTACATCGACGGTGGACGCGTGAGCGACGCCGCGGCGATCACCGGTGCCTGGGACGCCCGTGCGAAGGACACCCCGCACTACGCCTCGTACATGGTCGCCTGGACCAAGCTCGCCGAGCGCGACTACGCGGCCGCCATCGACTCCGTGCTGGCCGCGGCGGTGAAGTGGCCCAACGAGAAGACCGACGCGGGCGCTCGCCAGACGCTCCTCAACGAGGCCACCTACATGATCGCCCGCGGCAACGGCTCGCTCGAGCAGCTGCAGACCGCGGTCGCCAACATCAAGGGCCAGGCCGACAAGGTGGCGCTGCTGACGGCTCTCAACCAGGCCGCGCTGCCGGCGGCGAGCCCCTACAACCTCAACAGCAACGGCCGCTTTGGCCTCGCCGTCGAGGTCCTCGGCTTTCTGACCGACGCCGTCGAAAGCCCGGCCGAGAAGGCGACGTTCCAGTACTACCAGGGCCTGTACGCCACCCGCATCAACGCGCCGACCCAGGCCACGGGCTTTTGGAGCAGCGCGCTCACCAACCTCGAGTCCTGCACCCCGGAAACCTGCAAGAACCAGCAGGCCGTCGATGGCGTGAAGGTGGCGATCGCCGGCCAGGCCGAAGGCCTCGCCCCGGTCTACTACTCGGTGTACGCGGCGACCCTCGACGACGACTACGCGACGGCGTCGAAGACCCTGTACGACATGGCCATCAAGCTGGGCAGCTCCAAGGCGTCGCAGTTCCAGACTGAGAAGGCCAACCTCGAAGAGACCATCAAGCGCGCCGACGCCACCAAGGGCATGCACAGCGAGGACGTCATTGGCGCGTTCCTCGGCCAGTACACGGCGTCGATGTCGTCGTGCTACGAGGGCGTGCTGCTGGCCGAGCCGGGCGTGTCGGGCTCGCTCAAGATCACCCTGGACGTTCAGGACGACGGTCGGGTGAGCGGCGGCGCGACGGAGCCGGCGGCCGGTCAGGAAGGCCTGGCGGCGGTCGCCCAGTGCGTTATCGACACCGCGAAGGGGTCGTACGACTTCGGCGGCCGGAGCGTTCCGGGCCTGACCCGGGTGTCGTTCACCGCTACGTTCACCGCGAACTAAACCGCCGCGGCGGTTGAGCTTCCCCAGCCCTCGCTTCCTTCGGGAGGCGAGGGCTTTTTTGCGAGTTCGGCGACCGCTTCAAGTCGTTCTTGACACATAAGTGACCATATATGTAATGTATGGTCACTTGGGCGGTACCGGCGAGACACTGACCGGCTCGTTCGTAAAGCTGCAGCGCATCGTTGCCAGCTTCGATGACCTGCGCGCGGGCGCGGCCCTGAGCTTTGCGCGGGAGCGAACCCTCCGGCGCATCGCCCTCGAGCTCGGTGCCACGGTCGTGCCCACGCTGATGCGCCAGCTGGGCGACCCCAGCGAGGCGGCCGCCGACTGGGCGGCTCGACTCGTCGAGGCGCTGGCCGACGACCCGAGTCATCGGCCGCGCATTCGAGAATCGCTGCGATCGTTGTTGTCGGCGGGCAACGCGGCGGAAGACACCCGCATGCGAGCGCTCGGCATCCTCGCGCAGTTCGGCGGCGAGGCCCCGGCCGAACTCGACGCCGACGACATGAGCGCACTGCGCGACCGGTCGCTGCGTGAACTCGCGCGGTGCCTCGACACCCGCGCCGAGGTCGCCCGCGCCGCCGATCTGTTTCGCTCGCAGCTCGACGACGACGAGCTCGTCGAGTTTGTCGAAGAGTTTTCCGAGTCCCAGCCCGACCGGGCGGCCGCCCTCATCGATGAGCTGCTGGTCCGCGGTGACCTGGGAGAGGTCGGGCGCGGCGAGCTCCGTCGCCTGCGCGCCCCTTTGCCCGAGCCCGACGACTTGCGGGGCGCCGACATCGAGCGGACCCGCGCGGCGGTGGGCGCGCACCCGGACGGTCGAGTGCTCGTCGTCGCCTGGTTGCGGCGGCCCGATCGGCGGCCTTCGCGCCATCGCATTCTCGCCGTCGAGATCGGTGTCGATGGGGCGCTGGCCGCGGCCGACTACCGGCCCGAGGTCTCGGGCGGTGCCATCGAGCGAAACGTCCTTCGCAAGCTGCGGGGGCGCGGCTTTGCGCTGGCCGACAAGCCCGTGGCCGACGCCGCGTCGCGCGTCGGTCGAGCCGCCCGGGCCGCGCGCTGCGCGGGCGCCGTGCTGCCCCGCGACTACTATCTCGGCCGCGACATTCTCGGATTGGTGAGCGAGCACCTGGGCGGCAGCGGAGAGGCGGCCCGCAACCTGGGCGCGCTGCTCGCCCGCGCTGTCGATCTGATCGCGGCGGGCGAGTACGAGGCAGCTCGGCCCATGCTGGCCCGCTATGTGGCCCGGCGTCCCGACGACTCCGACGGTCGCTCGAACCTGGGGCTGTGCCTGCTCGTCGCCGGCGATCTGTCGGCGGCCGAGCGCCACTTGCGAAAGGCGGCCGAGCTCGTGCCGGACGACGCGCTGCCCCATTGGAACCTCGCCTCGGTGGCTCATCGCGCCGGGCGCCGGGGCGGCTGCTATCTGTCCCTGATCGACTACCTCGAACGTTCGGACCTTCGCATTGGCGCCGAGCAACGTCGCGGCGCGGCTCAGGCCTTTGCCGCCGAGTACGAGCGCCTCGCGCGCGTCGAGCATGCCCGCGTGCCGCCGGCTCGCCTGGCTCACGCCGACGAGCTGCGCGCCGAGGCGCGCTTGCACCTGGAGACCGGTGCCTTCGACGCCGCCATCGAGGAGCTCGAACAGGCCATTCGCATTGCGCCGTCCATGCACTCGGCCTGGACCGATCTGGGCGCCGCCTACGCGCACAAGCGCCTGCCCGGCGACGCCGAACGCTGTTTGCGGCGGGCCCTCGCCCTGTGCCCCTCGGACGCCGAGGCGCGCGAGCGGCTCGACGCCCTCGATCAGAGCGGCCGGGGCGGCTAGCCGCCCCACGCGGCCCGTGGCTCCCTCGATATGGGGGAGTTACAGGCAATGCGCGGCGGCGGCGTTGAATTCGAACTTCTCGGCGTCGGCGCCATCGTACAAACTGGAAACGATGCGCGCGTGGCTGCTGTTGGCAACGATGTCTATGGCCGCATGTGGGGGTTCCAGCGCTGGCAGCGACGGCGCCGACGCCGGGTCGGGGACTGCAATTGATGCCGGCGAGACCAATCCCTGCGACGGAGTCGACTGCGCCGGGCCCTGTTTCAGCTTCTACAGCTGCACTGGGGGCCGGGTCTTTTCACAGTTGGCGCGTTCGATCCCCGGGGGGCCTTGCTGCGGGGGCGCTTGGGTTTGCGAGACGACGGAACTCGAGCCCTGCGAGCTTGGCTGCGAGAAGGAAGGCGCGATCGTCGATGCCCTCAGCCCCGGGTATTCGAGGTTTCGAGAGCTGCTGTGTGCGGGCACGCCGGAGCCGCAGGTCGGCGACTCTTGCGGGACGAACTTTGACTGCAAACCCAACCGGGCGCGCGTCGGTGACGATGGCGAGCTGAGCACGACGTATCTCGAGTGCGGACACGGTGGCACGTGCGTCGAGGTAGATCCGCCCGAGGTGGTCGGCTGGCTGCAGCCGTGCGCTCGTGCGTCGGCGCCCGTAGACGTTGGAGAGGTCAGCGCCGCCGATGGCCGGTGCCTGATCGCTCGCGACCCCGATGGCGCGTGCCTGCGAAGTGGCCTGAGCATCCTGTGCAATTTCGACTACGAATGTCCTCAGGGGGCGTTCTGTCTCCCTCAGGTCGTCCCCGAGTCTCGCGTTCTCACGGCGGCCGGTGCCTGTAAGTCAGGCCCGCCCGGCGACTTTTCCGACTACGAGTGCAGCTGCCCGTGCGACTGGGCTGAAGGCCATTGCGACGCGCGCAGCGACGGCAGTACCGAGTCGTGTCCCTGCGACCCGGATTGCTCGATCCTGGAAACGGCGTGCGGCGACGACCGGCTGTGCGATCCGCGCTGCGAAACTGGAGACTTCTTGTGCGCCGACCCGGATTGCATCGGCAGCTTTGGCGTTTGCGATGAGCCGGCGCGAACCCGGGGCAGCCGGGCTTGGCCGGCTCAGCCACCGAGCCCGCCGCCCGCCTGCGGCTGCGATGTCACGCTGATGGCCTGCGACGGTGACGACCCGGTGACCGGGGGCGACTGCCGGTGCGACCCGGACTGTTATGTTGGGATAACGCCGGCTCCGACAACAGCGCTGTAGCGCCCGGGCGCCGGCGCTTCGCTACGATCGAACGCCCTGGATTACCCGGGGGATGTCGTCGCCGAAGATCGAGCGTATAGCCCTTGGAGCGTCGTAGTCGTTTCGCTCCAGGGCGTCCTGAAGCAGCGTTGTCTCGACGGGAGCGTTGCACGCCTGTCGCAGGTAGCGGGCGAGAGACGACACTTCGCCGGCCCGGTGGACGCGTCCGAGAAGCTCGTACTCCAGGTGCTGGAGCTGCGACGCAAAACCAATGTTCGGCAAGATCTCGGGTCGGCGATGACGGACGTGCAAGAACGCATCGAGAAACGATCGGCGCTGAGTTTTCATGACGAGAGCGATGGCGAGGGCGGCGGAGCGACTGACGCCGGCCTCGCAGTGGATCAACAGCCGCGCGGCGCGACTGCTCTTTCGCGCCTGCTCTGCAAAGCGGAACACCGCGGGGAACGACCCCGCCAGGTCCTGTGAAACTTCGTCGCGCGCGGGTACGAAGAGCCACTCGAACGACGCCGCGAGAAACCGGCAGTCCGCTCGCCGCGCTTCGGGCAGGCAGCTCACCACGTGGGTGATACCGACTTCGCGCAGGGGCTCGGTGTCTTCGACCCGCGGTCGGGCGCCGACGTAGAGCTGCCCGGCGACCTCGTTCCATGGTGCCCGGCCCACGTCGGCCGCGAAGTCGAAATCGAGGCCGACGAGTTTGAGCAGGCGGTCACCAAGCGACACGGAAGCCCGACCATAGCGCGGATGCTCGCGCGGGCCTGCCGGGAAGTACTCTGCGGAGCGCAACGGCTCGGCCGCAGTGGCGCTCTCGTTACCCCTGGCATCGTTGCGACCGCAATGCCGGCTGGCAGGCCGCGGCGAGCTTGATGAACTCTTCGCGAGCGGCCGGGGGGGCGAGAAACACGCCTCGCGGGCTTCCTTACCCCGCTAACCCTCGTCGGGGGCACGTCGTTGCTTGCGATAGCCCGCGACGAGCTTCTTGGTGGCCGACGAAAGTCCCAGGTCGCCGAGGCGCGCCACCGGCTGCCAGGTGAGCCGGTCGTAGCGGCTCGCGTCTGCTGGCTGCTCGGCGGCTCCCTCGTTCACGAGGCGCGCCGGCCACAGGCGCAGGCGCAGGCGACGGTGGCTGAGTTCCTGCGAGTGTTCGAAGGCGGCGCCGTCTTCTCCGCCAACGACGTCGAGGTCCAGGCCGAGCGCTTTTGCGACGTCGTCGCGGTCGTCGCCCGAAGGCAGCTCCCACATGCCCCCGTAAAGACCGCCGGGCGGTCGGCGGGCCATCAACACGGCTTGCTTGCGCTCGATCCAGTAGGCGCACGCGTCAATAAGGGGCTTTTCGTTGGACTTCTTGCGCCGCGGCATCACCGGCAGCTCGGTTTGTCGCCCCGCGGCGCGGGCCCGGCACAGGTCCTCGAGGGGGCAACCGAGACAGGCGGGACCGGTCGGCGTGCACACGGTCGCACCGAGCTCCATGAGTCCCTGGTTGAAGTCGCCGGGGGCAGTCTCGGGCACGGCGGCCTCGGCGATTTTCCACAGCATCTTCTGGGAGGCGGTGGAGCGGACGTCGTCTTCGATCTCGTAGACGCGGGCGAACAGACGCGCGACGTTGCCGTCGACCAGCGGTTCTTGCTGGCCGAAGGCAATCGACGAGATGGCGCCGGCCGTGTAGCGGCCAATGCCGGGCAGGGTGCGCAGCTCGGCGGCGGTCGCCGGCAGCTCGCCAGCGAAGCGCTCCACGACGTCGCGGGCGCCTTTGTGCAGGTTGCGCGCGCGGCTGTAGTAGCCGAGCCCCGACCAGGCGGCGAGCACGTCGTCGAGGGGCGCGTCGGCCAGGGCCGTCGGCGTCGGAAAGCGCTCGAGCCAGCGTTCCCAGTAGGGAATGACCGTGGCGACCCGCGTTTGCTGCAGCATGATCTCCGATACCCAGATGGCGTACGGGTCGCGGGTTCGTCGCCAGGGCAGGTCGCGCGCGTGCCGCCGGTAGTGTGAGACCACGCGCTCTGCGACAGCGGCAGGGGCGGGGGAAAACGGAGGGTCGGCCGTCACGGTCGCGAGAGCGTAGCCCGCACCGGGGCTCACGACGTTGGCGCGCGACGGCAAAACGAAAAACGGGCGCCCCGGCAAGGGGCGCCCGCAGTCGGTGCTTGGTCGAGCGAACGAGTGGCTTAGAAGCCGCCCATGCCGCCCATGCCGCCCATGCCACCCATGTCCGGCGCGCCGCCGCCGGCCGGGGCGTCGTCCTTCTTGGGCTTCTCGGCGACCAGGGCCTCGGTGGTGAGCATCAGGCCCGACACGGAGCCGGCGTTCTGCAGCGCGCTGCGAACGACCTTGGTCGGGTCGATGACGCCGGCCTTGACCAGGTCGGTGTACTCGAGGGTCGCGGCGTTGAAGCCGTTGGTGCCCTTCGACTCCTTGACCTTCGACACGACGATCGAGCCGTCGAGGCCCGCGTTGGTCGAGATCTGGCGCAGAGGCTCCTCGACCGCGCGGCGGACGATGTTCACGCCGTAGCGGCGGTCATCTTCGAAGGTGAGCTTGTCCAGAGCCGGGAGGCTGCGAATGAGGGCCACACCGCCGCCGGGGACGATGCCCTCTTCGACGGCCGCGCGGGTCGCGTGCATGGCGTCCTCGACGCGGGCCTTCTTCTCCTTCATCTCGACCTCGGTCGCCGCGCCGACGCGGATGACCGCGACGCCGCCGACGAGCTTGGCCAGGCGCTCCTGGAGCTTCTCGCGGTCGTAGTCCGAGGAGGTCTCCTCGATGGCCACGCGGATCTGCTTGACCCGGCCGTCGATGTCGTCCTTTTTGCCGGCGCCGTCGACGATGGTGGTGTTGTCCTTGTCGACGCG
>JGI12316J15309_10001150_pt1 | contig 135921 bp, 128 predicted proteins | sample MarCyaLeptolynsp_FD_15309 | JGI IMG/M metagenome (IMG submission 15309)
TCACCCATTGCCGAATGGTACTTTCGCCTGCTGACACCATTTTTTGAATCTTCGGAATCGGGTCACCAGACCCGTACATCCGAACCGCTTGTAAACGTCTCAATTCATAGGCATCGCGGGTACTTTGCTCGGCTTGACGAAACGCTTTGATTTCTGATTCCTTAAGGGTAAAGGTTCGTTTTCTCATGCTTTCACTTTAATTCATTTGACTTCTTTTTGCTCTATCCATAACATCACCAAATTGGGCATGGAGAATAGTATCACCCACCATGACAACATTGGCGATTTTATCAATCCCGATGCGTTGCCCCGCTTGACGAACAAAAGCTTGAAATGGATTGTTCTCCACAGCGCCTAATCGCACCCCATTACGGGTTAACATGGTGGGGCTATGGGTATGCCCAATAGTATTGGCGCCACTGCATCCGATCACGGCTGTTTTTGCACCGCCGCTGTACCCCGCATATTGATGAGGCTCAACGACCCCTAACGCGATAATAAAGGTATCTGGATCAGCGATGAGTGGATTAATTTCAATTGGGATTCCATCTATATCACCGATATGAATCACTGTTTTGGGATCATGATCAATAACGGTATATGTATTGACAATAGCCGCACCCAATTTGGCTACTTTTTCTTCATATGTACTGGGGCGGTGCATCCCAACTGCACAGAGAAAGCTAACTTGCTCTGGTGGTAGTGGAATATGTGGCAGAATTTGTTCTGCTAACCATTGATCCGGACTGTGGCGGGTTGCATCCGTAAATAGGATCAACACCTTATGCTTGTTTTGTAGATCAATCGTCTTAATGTCTAATGTTATTACCGCTTGACTCGATGTGATTTTGGGTAGTGTGTCAACGTGCCAACTGTTAGGTATTCGTGCTGTTAGCTGATGACTCCCATAGGGTACGGTTATTTGTAGTAGTTGTGCCATCCGCCCTTACGCTCTACAGATTGGATACTATCGAATTTAATGGCGACCCGTTGTACGCCTTCAATGCGGGCTTCTAACATTGCAATAACATATTCGCGTAAAATGTTAGTTTGCCCACAGGTTTTAGCCTCATCTAAGCGGCGATGGGTTTTAAAGAAAACATGCACATAAATGGTGGTGACGCCAACATTCACATGTTGTACCTCCACCGGTTGCCAATATTGGTCAGAAAGGGCAGCTGTTGCTGCTTGGATGCCAATATTGACTGTGTCCCGAATTTGGTCTTGGACTTGTGGATCGTCAAACATCAAATACCTTTCAGTTCACTATAAATACTGGAATGCACCCCAATGATAAACAAAAAAACACAGATTGATAATAAACCTGTGATGATGTGTGATTTTTTTTAAGCGAGCAACGGGACTCGAACCCGTGATAACAGCTTGGGAAGCTGTTGTGTTACCGCTACACCATGCTCGCGGATGTGTAATCATTATACGGTATGATGATAATTTTGTGCAAGGCGAAATCATTTTAAACGATCATCCATTCAATGTCTGGTTGATGTCTCTTCGTCACAAGTCATAATAACTAACTTTTGGATTTTGAAGCCGTTAAGCCATTAATCGAAAGAAATATAAAATAGGCTATACTATATAGTATGCCAAAACAATTAGATTATATGTTAACAGAAAAAGAACTTGCCGAAATAGAGCAAGCGATCCGCAGCGCCCATGATGCTCGTATCCGTCAACGTGCCACCGCCATCCACATGTTGCATCTGGGACAATCGGTGACCGAAGTGGCTGAAATAATGGCCGTCAAATTACCAACGATTTACGGTTGGTATCATCGCTGGAAAGCAGAAGGGATTGCCGGCTTAGGTGATCGGGCTAAAAGTGGGCGTCCCCGTAAAACGGATGAAACGTATGAAAAACGGTTGGGTGAGATTGTTGAGCTTGCTCCCGAGGCATTAGGCTATTCATTTGTGCTATGGACTATCGAACGGTTACGTCAGCATATGTATAAAGAGACTGATATAAAGCTCAGTCCAGCCCGTTTTCGGGTGTTGATGAAGCGTTTAGGTTATGTGTATCGTCAACCGAAACATGATTTAAGCGCTCTACAAGATGCTGACGAGCAAGAACGGAGCAAGGAATTATTGGAGTGGTTGAAAAAAAAGCCCTTGGCGGGAAATATGAACTCCTCTTTATGGACGAAACAACCATGAGCATGCATCCGCCGCTACGAAAATGCTGGATGAAGCGTGGACAGACAAAGTTAATCCCTGCGCCCGGCATACAGCGATGGACACATGTCTTTGGGGCGTACAATTGGGTAACAGATAACATGAGTTGGACAATCGCACCTCGCAAAAATAGCAACGCTTTTATCACCTTTCTTGATCATCTCATGACGAAATGCTACCCTACACAAAAAGTGGTATTAGTACTCGATAACGCTACTTTTCATACGAGCCGAGCATCGATGGCTGCGATGAGTTCATTTGCTGATCGGTTGCAGGTGGTATGGCTCCCGAAGTATTCGCCATTTCTCAATCCTATCGAGCGCTATTGGCTACATCTGAAAAATCTAGCTTGCGCCAATAAGCTCTATATCGATTTAGATCATCTTCGCCAGCAGGTGGAGGGTGCTCTTATGCGACAGAACCTACCCAATTCCAATGATCGCTTTTCTTTATTAAAAAACTTACGACCAACGGCTTAATGTATCAGAATTACATCATAATTTTTTAAAAACATCTTTACCACATTCCCTGACTAAGGGTATAATGATGCACCGTGCGGGCGAGTGGCGGAATTGGTAGACGCGCATGACTTAGGATTATGTGGAGCAATCCGTGTGGGTTCGAGTCCCACCTCGCTCATCCCAAAAGCGGCTTTGTGCCGCTTTTCAATTTCCCGTGCAAAACAAACGAGCAAAAAAGGTAACAACTTTGGATATTAAAGTAGAACATCTTGACGGGCATATTGCCCAAATGGTGGTGACACTCCCTGTAGATGACACAACCTCTGCCAAGCGTAGTGCCGCCAAACGGTTAGCCAAAGAAGTTCGCATTCCTGGGTTCCGCCCCGGTAAGGCTCCTTACCAAGTCATTGAACAACGGTTAGGCTTAAGTGTCATCTTAGAAGAAGCTGTGGATAAACTTGCAAATGTGTACTATCCCAAAGCGTTGGAAGAAAGCGACATTGAGCCTATAGCAATGGGTGGTATTACCAATTTCGAAGAAATTGAACAATCTTTGGTTATTACATTTGAAGTGCCCAAGTTCCCAAATGTGGATCTTACCACCTATCGCGACATCCGTATGGACTATGCTCCAGAAGATGCGACTGATGAAGAGGTCGATGAACAAATTCAAGCTTTATTAGAATCTCATGCTGTGGTTGAAACCGTTGAGCGTGAAGCTAAGCTTGGTGATGGCATGAAAGCGAAACTCAAAGTTCGTTGGTGGCATGAAGAAGACCACGACCATGATGACGATGACGAAGATACCACCGATGAGTCAAAAACTGAAGCTGACGATGACAGCGAAGACAATGCTCACGACCATGATCATGATGAAGAGCACTCACATGGGCATGAACATGTTTTGATTGATGAAGAGGAAGCTGAACTCATCTTGCGTGAAGCTGATGATAAGCGTGATATGTTACCCGGCTTTTCGGCTGAATTGGTTGGGCTTTCTGTTGGGGATGAAAAAGAATTTTCTCTCGATTTGCCTGAAGATTTTGAAGATGAAAGTCTTGCGGGGCAAACTGTCGATGTGACATTAACTGTTGCTGAAATCAGCAGCCGTACCTTGCCAACGCTCAATGATGAGTTTGTTGTGCAAGCTTTTGAAGACTCCAGTGACCCTGAAGTGCCTCAAACTTTGTTAGAACTACGCATGAAAACCCGCGAAAACATCAGAAAAACGAAAGAAGACGAGTCAAAAGCCGAATACTTTGATAAGTTTATGGAACAAGTCGTTGATGTCGCAACATTAGACTATCCAAACGTATTGGTAGATCAATATCTGCAAGATCGTCTAAAGCGGGTTGAAGATGATTTTAAAAATCAAATGGGCATCGGTTTAGAACAGTACTTTATGATCACCGGGCAAAGCCAAGAAGAATTTATGGAATCTCAGCGAGAAATTGCTGAAAAGCAATTGACGATGGATTTTGTCATGATGGAACTTCGCCAACAAGAGAAGATCGAGGTGACAGATGAAGATGTGGATGCTGAGATTGAACGCCTGCTAGCTAGCTTTGGTGAAGGTGGTGAAGCCTTCCGTAGTTTCTTTGATGGTGCTGGGCGTGATAATGTGGTCAACCGTTTGGTACAAGATGCCATTGTTGAGCGCTTGATTGCGATTGGAAGTGGCAACGCCCCTGAACTCTCTGACCTTACCGACAACGACGATGACACAAATGATGCAGATGATACTGCATCAGACGAATAAGCTAAGGAGAATACGCGAGCATGTTGTGGAACGAAAACTCAGTTAACAATTATGTAACGGGAATGGCTGGCGTTGTGCCAATGGTCATTGAAACCAGTGGGCGTGGTGAACGTGCCTATGATATTTATTCACTATTGTTAAAGGAACGCTTGTTGTTTTTGGGTACTGGCATTAATGATCAAGTCGCGAATTTGATCGTTGCACAATTGCTCTACCTTGACCAACAAGATCCCGAAAAACCTATTCAAATGTACGTTAACTGCCCTGGTGGTGTGATTTACGCCGGGTTGGCTATCTATGACACCATGCAACAAATTAGTGCCCCGGTGGTAACGGTTGCTGTTGGATTGACGGCTAGTTTTGGGACAATTGTTTTGACTGCTGGTGAAAAAGGTCAACGTTTTGCGTTGCCAAATGCCACTATTCATATGCACCAACCGTGGCAACAAGGTGGCGGTGGTCAGGCCAGTGATATTGAAATTCAAGCCCGCGAAATTTTGCGCCAACGCGAATTATTGAACAATATTTTGATTGAGCGTACTGGGCAAGATCGCGAAACCATCGAACGTGACACTGACCGTGACGTTTATTTGACAGCGCAAGAAGCGGTTGATTATGGCTTAATTGATGGCATTTTAGAATCAGGCAATACTGCTAAGTAAACCAACATTTATATTAAGGGGGGAGCAACACTGCTCCCCTTTTATAATTTGTGTAACAAACATCATTGAAAAGTAAGGAACTCATTGTGGGCACTGGATTTGATAGTCGGCATCTTCCCCATTGTTCTTTTTGTGGCAAACCCTCTGATATGGTAAAGAAACTGATTGCAGGCCCTGAAGGGGTTTTTATATGCAATGAGTGTGTTCAGCTTTGCCAAAGTATGTTAGATGAAGAAAATTTAATTAATGCGCGGTTTTCTTCTGAACATTATGAAATTGAAAACATGCTAAATCCACGTCAGTTAAAAGAACATCTCGACCATTATGTCATTGGTCAACATCGCGCTAAACAAGTGCTTTCTGTAGCGGTTTATAATCACTATAAGCGTATTAATGCAGCCAATCGGGACGATGATATTGAACTCGATAAAAGTAATATTTTGCTCATTGGCCCAACAGGGTGTGGCAAGACTTTATTGGCGCAGACGCTTGCGCGTGTATTAGATGTGCCTTTTTGTATTGTTGATGCAACCGCGTTGACCGAGGCTGGGTATGTAGGTGAAGATGTTGAAAACATTTTGTTACGACTCATCCAAGCAGCAGATTATGACATCGCACGGGCACAAAAAGGCATTATCTACGTTGATGAAATCGATAAAACGACTCGAAAAAATGGGAACAATCCATCTATTACTCGTGATGTGAGTGGCGAAGGTGTGCAACAAGCCTTGTTAAAGATTGTTGAAGGTACAGTTGCTAATGTGCCGCCACAAGGTGGTCGTAAACACCCGCATCAAGAATTTATCCAAATTGATACATCTGATATTTTATTTATCTGTGCAGGGGCGTTTTCTGGTATGGATGATATTGTATCCGATCGGATTGGGAAAAAGGTTCCACTAGGGTTTAATAATCCTGCTATTGAAACTGAACAACAATCTGATGATTTGTTGCAAAAAATCACCTCGGATGATTTGATGAAGTATGGCATGATCCCCGAATTCGTTGGGCGCTTACCGGTAGTGGCGGCTATTAATGAATTAGAAGTCAATGATCTGGTACGGATTTTGACAGAGCCTAAAAATGCTTTAGTTAAACAGTATCAATATCAATTTGAATTAGAGGATGTCAAACTCGAATTTACCGATGATGCCTTAAAATCAATTGCTGAAAAAGCGATTGCCCAAAAAACGGGAGCAAGAAGCTTACGCGGTATCATCGAAAAAGCTCTATTACATGTAATGTTTGAAGTGCCATCCAATAAAGATATTGGTACAATTCAAATCACAGCGGATGTGATAGAAAATGAAACTTACCCTGTAATTTTGGATCGGTCTGGCAAAAAAGCAACTTGGGGTGAAGATGGCAATATTATCTTCGATAATGCTGCCTAAGTAATGAACCGTAATTCAAGGCAACTTTAGCACGGTACACTATTTGGTACCGTGTTTTTGATCTAGCTAACGGCTGTTAGCTTTGTGCCATTTGTGATGCGGCTAACTTCTGTAATATCGCTTAATTCACGTTCGAAAGCAGTAAGATCTAAGGGGCTAATGGCATTCCCACTTGGTACAACATAACGCGGATTCATGGTTTTAACCAAGTCTGTTGCACTTTGCATGGATAGTGGACTCATGCGGTTAGGTAGGGGAAGAATCGCGACATCACAACGGATGTGTGCCATATCAGGAATAAAATCAGTATGTCCTGCATAATAGATGTCGGTGAAATTGCGAGAGATGACAAAGCCAAGATCTTCGCGATCGGCAGGGTGGCTACCATTAAAGGTATAAGCAGGAACCGCTTTAATACTGATGCGTCCAATATTCATGACTTGCCAAGGGCGCAACACCTGTACATTGCCATCTAATTGCTGGGCAGCATTTTGGTTGGCAATAATTACCGTATGATCGGCGCGCAATTTATTAATGTCTGCGGGAGAACATGCATCATAATCTTCATGACTAACAAGGATGATGTCTGGTGGCGCCCCATTATAGACAATACTATAGGGGTCTATCATAATACTGGGCTCACCATTTAGGAAAAATGTATTGTTTCCATACCAGACTAAATCATCAATCATTATCTGTTTCTCTACGCTAAACTGACATCTATCTGACATTTATCTTAACATGAAGTACCTTGCTGATTTCTACGCATCGCCTACGCCATGCTATACGCTTTGGCTATCTTGCCTATGCTATGACCTAGTTCGGCACACGCGGGGGCTCGCCCAGCGTCACCGCCGCCGTTGGCGACGCCCTCCGCTGACCTCGCACCGAAAAGTGGCTCCTTTGGAATATCGTTTATCCAAAAAGACCACGTTCAATAGCGGCAAGTCCGAAATAAATTGTCAAAAACGCCAGAATGGGGAGTACTAACCCCATGATGCGACGTGTTTGGGCATTGGGCTTTCCATTTAAACGACGGTAAATAGTAGGAATATGCGCGATGAAAACAGCGACAATACCTAGTGTCCAGTGCCCAATGAGTTGTGCGCGATGTAAACCTTCGATGAAATAATAAATCAACAACACTAGACCAAGGAGAAGCTGCATATCCATAATACCTGCCCAGATTTTAAGAGCAGTGGATTCTTGTTTTTCTTTGGTGTTTTTAGTGGCCAGCGCATAAGCAAAAAATAGCATGACGCCAACAGTTGCTAAAATGACCAAATAGCGCCATCCACCGTGGGCTTCTAGCAAAAATTCTTGTAAGCTCATTGGTTGTCTCCTGATAGATTTTAACTACAAAGAAATTAACGTACTTTGCCATTGAATGCTAGAGTGCATTCCCGCCGAAACGTATCTTTTAGGATGGGAGTGGGTTATAGCTTGGTGGAGCGTAAATGAGGAATTAAAAAGCTATGTTTCATCGTCGTATCGTGGTGACAGGTTTAGGTATTATATCGCCCGTTGGGAATGATGTAGAGACTGCATGGGCGGCAATCCGCCAAGGAAAGTCTGGGATTGATCGCATCCAAGGTTGGGATGTGACTGACTTTCATACACAAATAGGGGGGCAGGTCAAAGACTTTGATCCCGTTGTATTATTTGGCCGTCGCGAGGCGCGGCGTATGGATCCAATGACCCAATGGGCGTTGGCTGCAACGGGGCAAGCACTGGCTGATTCTGAATTAAATATCACCGATGATAATCGTGAACGGATTGCTGTATTGATTGGGACAGGTAGCAATGGATTAACGGCTACAACTGAGGGTGTTGTTGCTTTTCATGAGCGTGGCCCTCGTGGGGTGAGTCCTGTGTTGACCCCCATGATGATGCCTGACGGCCCTGCCGCAAAAGTGAGTATTGATTATGGCCTTCAAGGTCCCAACATGCAGTTAGCAAGTGCTTGCGCCACAGGCAATAACTCTATCGGAGAAGCTGCCCATTGGATTGATCGCGGATTGGTTGATGTTGCAGTCGCTGGGGCAACAGAAGGTGGCTTTGTGCCATTTGGCTTAGCGAGCTTTGATAATTTGAAAGCACTTTCGCGGCGCAATGATGAACCACAAAAAGCGTCGCGTCCATTTGATGCTGAACGCGATGGCTTTGTGATGTCACAAGGTGCCGGCGTGTTAATTTTAGAAGCGCTTGATCACGCGGTAGCACGTGGTGCGCGGATTTATGGTGAATTGACTGGATATGGATTGACCTCCGATGCGTATCATATGACTGCACCAGATGAAACTGGGCGCGGCGCGGCACGAGCCATTAATATGGCATTGAATGATGCTCAAATAACGGTGGATGATATTGATTACATTAATGCGCACGGCACCAGCACACCCTTTAATGATCGTAGTGAAACCTTAGCAGTGAAAGCTGTTTTTGGTGAGACTGCTTATACAGTCCCAATGAGCTCTACTAAATCCATGACGGGGCATTTAATGTCAGCTTCGGGGGCTGTTGAAGCTATTTTCTCATTGAAAGCGATTGAAGATCAATTTATTCCACCGACTATTAACTTAGAAAATCCCGATCCGGATTGTGATCTGGATTATGTGCCAAATATTGGGCGTGAAAAAGCCATTGATGTGGTGATGTCGAATGCTTTCGGATTTGGTGGACATAACGTTGTTTTAATTCTTAGGAAATATCATGGCGAGTCGTAATGGAACCCCACGTATGTTGCGTTATGCACATGTGGTTGGCTGGGGAAAGTATGTGCCAGAACGGATTTTATCCAATGAAGATCTGGCAGCGATTGTTGAAACTAATGACGAATGGATCCGACAGCGTACAGGGATTGGGGAGCGGCGGATTGCTGATGAAGATGAATCAACAACTGATTTGGCGTTTAAGGCGGCTCAAGAAGCTTTAAAAGTCGCTAACATCTTGCCAACTGATGTTGATCTGATCGTGGTGGCTACCTCCACCCCTGAACATATTTTCCCGAGCACGGCAAGCCTTGTTCAAGACCGATTGGGAGCAAATCGGGCGGGTGCTTATGATCTCAGTGCGGCGTGTTCAGGGTTTGTTTATGCCTTAGACATGGCCGCTGCTAAAGTCCGTACTGGCGATATTGATATTGCGTTGGTCATCGGAGCTGAGACCATGAGCCGTCTGATGAATTGGACAGATCGGAGTACCTGTATTTTGTTTGGTGATGGTGCGGGGGCGGTTGTGGTTCAAGGTAAAAGTGAACCCGGTGGGGTGTTGAGCAGTACCTTGCGCTCTGATGGGGCAGGCTGGGATCTATTAGGGGTTCCAACTGTTGGTAGCTTAGATACTTATTTGCCAGAGCGTAGCGAAATCGTGTTAGACAATACAGGACGGCATAGTTATGAAATGCATCGTTTGCATATGAACGGTCGGGAGGTGTATAAATTTGCCACGCGGGTTGTATCCGATAGCTTGCGTCAGGTGATGACTGAAGCAGAAATTACTCCTGATGATATTGGCTTGATTGTTCCCCATCAGGCGAATCAGCGCATTATTGATAACATTGCGAAGCAACTCAAAATTCCGGAAGATCGGGTTTATAGTAATGTGGCGAAGTATGGAAATACCTCAGCCGCATCGGTTCCCTTGGCATTAGTAGAAGCGATTGAACAAGGGCGCATTAAACCTGGTGATTATGTAGCCATGACAGGGTTTGGTGGTGGATTAACGTGGGCATCTTTAGTGTTGCAATGGGATGCTGTGCAAGCCGAATATAGTCGTGTAATGGATGCGCGACGGCGTTTTATTTATCGTTATGCCGTTACACGGCGGCGGGTGCTGAGGGCGTGGCGGCGGGTTGTTCATTTGTTGTCTGGGAGCCGAGCAACGCCACTTGATACCATTCGGCGTCGATTTGACGATGATGACGGTGATTTTTAACCTGATTTCATAACGAATTTTATAATTGACTGGCGAGGTCAGCGGAGGGTGCCCCGCGTGAGCGGGGCAGTGACGCTGGGCGAGCCCCCCCCCCGATGTTCTTCGAGGGGTGGTTGCCTTAAACGAATCCTGATAGCAATCTATTCAACTGCCTCAGGGACCTCACTAACGGTAAAGAGAATGCCATCACTCCGCCCAAATACTTCTGGGAAGTAGAATGCATAACCATGTGATGGCATGGTTTGGAATGCTCCCGGCACAGTTGCCTGAATTTGATAGGAGTATACATAGGTTCCGGGGGGTAATTGGTCAGCATACAATCGTACTTGCTCATCCCGAATATCGGTTTGATCCCAAACCCACCAGTACCAGTAATAGTATGGATTGCGGTTAAGGTTAACCAAATTAGGTGTAGATGCGGTTTGGCTGGTGGTTAACAAGCTTGTATCCACAATTTCAGTACCCGCTGGGATTGGGTCTTCTAATACGAAGTAGTACAACGTTTCATCAACGGTGACAGTAACTCGTACAGTAGCCGTTTCTCCCATATTCAAACTGGTAACAGGATCATCTTGTCCCTCTACAAAGTATTCGCGGGTAACATTCACACCCCGATCAATGGCGGGTGCTTCACTCGCATCCAAGCGGAGTTGTAGATGAGCCGTGTAGTACAGCGCGCCTTCTCCCTCGCTACGGATAATCGATACGCGATTGATTTCATCAAGCAATAAGTCTTTGACTTCAATGACGAGATCTTGCCCCTCACGAACATTGTCTGGGGTAACCGTTGCGGCAGTTTGTTCTTCGCTATTCAGGGCAACTTGATAACCATAGTTGGCATCTAATTCATTGGTTGCCACCATCCAATCTGTTAGGCTTAACACTGCCCATGTGGTTTCTTGGGTCGTAGACCAATGATCCCCTTGGCGTGCAACCATCAACCAACGAACGGCATTGGGTAACAATGGATTATCAATATCAGCTGCTATTAAAGCGGAAAGAACAATAGATGTACTGCGGATGTCAGTATTCCAATTCCACCAGTCATGATAATCTTCTTCCCAATGTGCACCTGTAGCCGAAAGTTTTGCAGCACTGGTTAAGTCACTCACTAAAGCGTCAATGGCTTCTGTTTGATCGGGATAGATGTTGGCGTATATATTCAGCAAATAACCTTTTGCATACAACGAAAGTTCCAATCGTAGATCGAAGAGTTTATTGACGCGGTCAAAACTAGGATCGCCACCAGTCCGGGAAATCACATACAAGAAGAAAGCTTGACGGTTGAGCTGCCATTCACTGCTATCTTCATTGGGGCTAATCAGCACTTGTTGCACAAAATCCCGTGCACGGGTAATCATATCAGATGGAACACTAAACCCACTATTATTGGCTTCAGCTAACCCCAATAAGGCATATGCTGTAACCAGTGAATTGCTTTCCATACCTTCAAACCAACCCCACCCACCATCAGCATTTTGAGCGCTCGTTAGCTTTTCAATCCCAAAGCGAACTTGTTCTTCTGCATTGGCGCGTAAGCTCGGATCATCAACGCCTAACTGATTTAAGGCGCGTGCTGTCATCACATTGGGTAGGAAGCGGCTCACAGTTTGTTCAATACATTGATGTGGATAATTTTCGAGGTAATCCAACGCATCAATTGTGGTCACTGCTAAGGATGGATCAAGTTGTAAGGTCAATGTGCCTTGATCTGTGTCTGCTATTGGAGGAATACTAATACCTTCTGTGATAGCGCCCCCTTCTCGCAAAACGCCGCCTGTACCTGTCGTGTCAGGCGCAGTATAACGATACACTGGGATGGTGTCACCTTCGCCTGTTGCTAGCGGTGGCTTGGAAGCATCCTCAATACCATCTTCGCCTTGGGCAATAAAGGTCAAATCAACTGCATTTACATCTAAGATCTTGACACGCCATTCGACTCTTGTGCGACCATTGGCGTCAACTTCAACATCTTGTACCAAACTTTCACCATCAAGCAATTCAAAACCGGTTCCTTGCATGGTGGTGCTAATGCTTTGAAGATTCGGCGTATTGTTGTTCACCACCATTGCCAAGGTAACTTCATCCCCAACGACAAAGAAGCGTGGCGTTACAGGACGCACCAGTAAGGGAAGGGTACTGGCAATTTCAATATTGACATCACCAATGAGCGTATCAATAGTTACCGCACGGGCGTCAACATCCCAAATCGTGAGATTATCAGGTAATGTCACAGTGAGTTGCGCTATGCCGTCCGAATTAGTGGTTGTATGGGGAACCCAGAGCGGCGTTTGCTGGAAGTCTTCACGGACTGTAACGGTGTCAAAACCGCCACCGCCACCACCGCCGCCACCACCTGTTTCTGGTATGGCCGCCGGAGCAGCATTCAAAACAGCACCATCTGCATCATCTGCAGCAAAGCTTTCTTCGGTTTCATTCTGGCTCGTGGTGCGAAGTTCTTCACCAAAAGTTTCATCAATACGGCCATCAACCAAATCGCGGAGCATCACATGAGTGCTAGTGAAATTGCCAGCATTGCCATAGAAGAAGTTTTCTTGACTTTGGCTATTAGGTGGTGCAAGGGTCAAAATTGCCGAGTCTACCATTGCGATCCCGACCTCAGCCTGTGCCGGGTTTCCATCTGGGTTGCGTGCTTCAATGTCTAAAATGACTTCTTCACCGGGTTGGGTGGTGTTTGTGGATGGAGTGACGGTTAAATTCAGCCGTTGATTGATAGGTTCAACATTAAGCGTCACAAGACCTTCGCGGTAACTTGGCACACTATTGTCATCATCAATGCCATGAATCAAGACCACTGATATATAGACATTTGGCGCATGAATATCTTCTAGTGGCAATGTATACACAAAGCTAGACTCATTCACTTCATGGATTTCATAGTTCATTACACCAGCCCGTTCCGTGGTGATCAACAATTGAGATGTGCCTTCGTAGGAAATTGGGATCAATACTTCGGCAACATCACCCGGGACATAACTATCTGCATTGGTGATTAATTCTAAGTTGGTGTCAGGACGACCCCAATAAACAGGATTTTCACCAGTTACATATAGGCGTGTGCTAGCCACATGTAAACGTTCCCGATCATCACGGGTTTCGACTCGTACGATGAAAATCCCCGCATTGGGCGCGGTGAAGTCAAGCGTTGCCCGTCCATTAGCATCCGTTGTGATGCGTTGTTCCTCAACATCAATCTCATTAATTTCCCAGTCATAGCGGCCAAATGAACCGGGGATTTCGACTTGTTCCCAGCGACGTTCAATGAGTTTAACCGTTACATTGTGTTCACTAACAGGATTACTTTGGGGTGTTACCGTAATGAGGTCAACCGTGAATGGGCTTTCAGTGGTTGCAAAGTATTGTTCTGTTCGAATGCCCACATAGACTTCACTCGGATGTACGGTTATTGTGCTGCGATTGGAGATGGTTTGCCCACTTTCATCGGTCACACTGGCTTCTACCGTAAAGCGTTCTGGATTGGTGTTTTCGATAGACGCATTTTCAAACTCTATCAGGAAGTTGCCATCACTATCCGTCGTGCCTGCGCCCTCAGTCACATAGCGATCACCATAGTATGGATCAAACCCAAAATCATAATAGCCATAGAAGAAGTTTTGATCGCTAAAGCTATAGCGCCCTTCGCCTGTATAGTTAAAAAAGGTACGTCCTGCAAAGATATTCCAACGTAAATCTGCATTGCTCACTTGACCACCAGAGAAGAAGGTACTGTCAACCAGTGCCCGCAATGGATCACCCGTGATGATTTCATCCTGTTGTGGTGCGACATTCACCCGAAACTCTGGTACGCGGAACTCTGCTACCTGTGCAGATATTTCGCCTAGATAGCGATTGTCTTCTGGGTTAAAAATTGAAATGTTGACATTGCCTGTTGGCATATCCTCGGGGAGTTCAATTTCACCGCTAAATGTACCAAAGCTTGTTAACTCCACTTCTTCATTAAAAAGTTGAAGTTCGCCATAGTTGACATTCACTTCAACTCGTACACGTCCTAATCCGGTGGGGCTAAAGTCGACATCATCCCGTTCACGGACAACACCCCGAAAATAAAGTGTTTCCGCAGGGCGATAGATAGGGCGATCCGTATAGGTATAAACGCTTAAGCCTTCTGAACGGGGTGGGGTACTATAGGTGTACCATACACCATAACGCCCTTCGCTCTCGCTAGTGATCGTAAAGAATTGATTGGTGTTTTGTCCAATATCCAAAGATAAACGAAACACCCCTTCGGCATCAGTTGAACCACTACCAATGGCGCGATCCCGTGCGTAGATGGTGATCCGTTGATTTGCAAGTGGTATGCCGGTTTCCATATCCGTGACCCAGACAAGGATTTCCTCTGCCGAAGCTTTAAACGTCACATTGCTATTGACCACGCCAAAAGCGACGGGTTGGATATCTCGATCTGGATTACTGAGGTCTCTCATTTCCAGATAATATAAGCCAACAGGTAAGACGCCTGCATCTTCACCCGCAACCGCTACTTTAGCAACTGAATAACTAGACCCTGTTTCTAAAGTTGTTGCCCAGCTCTCACGTGGGTTAGCCCGTAATCGATTTTGAGAATTATCGCTGTAGAGATTGCCAACCGCCGATTCAAGTTGATCAATGGTTAATTCATAAAGTGCAAAGCTGACTTCTGGTGTGCCGCTTGTTTGTACAGCAAGTGCTGTATCTTGGCGATAAGCACCCGTAACGACAAAGCGATAACTATCTTGTAAGAATGCACTATCAGGAATAGTAGAGGTTTTGAAACTATATACATAGTCGGATTCGATAGCATTGCCATAAATATCTTCTGTGCCGGCTAACAAAGTCACAGTATATTCAGTTTCGGCTTCTGCACTAAATTGTAATCCGAGGCTACTAGAACTAGCATATGGGGTAATGTCACCTGGATCAGGTGAGATAGTATATTTCCCTTCAAATGTATCAGGGTTCATGGGTGTGCCAAATCTGATTTGGGTAGAAATCAATCCTGGGTTCATTTCATAACTGCCATCGGGGTTTACATTACTAACAAATGGTAATGGTACGCTGTTAAAGGTGAAGTCACGCCCTTGGCGAATGGTTGCCCCACCGAGCCCTTGAGCTTGTGCAGCATCGACACTGAATGTGTAGGGGCTAGCAATCGTTAAATTTTCAGTTGGGGTAAAGGTGAGGCTACGCCCATCTTCTGACCATGTTTTTTCGCCGCTAATGGGTTCGCCATTCGTATCACGAATCGTCATTGCAGCAGCGGTGGTTTCTTGCGCCATGGGTTGCGAGAAATTCACAGTCATAACCTCATCTAATAAAAGATAATTGCTACCTTCATTGGGATAGGTTGAGAGAATTTCTGGCACAAGGGTTTTAAAGTTGATGGTGACATCATCGGTCAAAATAGCACCACTGACTGCTTCTAACCCGGCGGAAACTGTGACTTGATAACTGGCGCCGCCAAGCAACGCTTCACTCGGTATAAATTGGTAAATACTGGTGTTCAGCCATTCACCATCTCCGCGAATCGGTGGATCAAGTACCAATGGAGCGGGCAAGTTTTCTAAATCAGCGGTAGATCCCAACGCTACCACCGGACGGTTAAACGACACCGTGATGGTTGCATCCACCGCCACACCTTCAACGCCATCAGCGGGAATGATAGCCGTCACTTGTAAGCTGGCGGCGGCGCGTAAATCGGCTTCATAAGTTTCTAATAACGTTAAACCATTTTCGGCAGTGGCACTTTCTGTAATGGTAAGGCTATATTCACCATCGACTGCCCATCCATCATTAGGGGTAAAAGTCAGGGTGCGAGCATCTGTCCATTCAAATGATCCATCAAGTGCAGGGTCTAAGGCAAAGGCATCACTGACGGATGTTTGATCCATTGCCTGATTAAACGTTATGGTTAAGGGTTCATCGCGCCGCATTTCTTCCCCAGGGAAGGGTTGCACAGCGATGATCTGTGGGGCGACATCATCGCCAGTGCCTTGTCCCCATGCGATGCCAAGCATCATCAAGAGGGTGGCTGCAATGCCCACTGTGGCAAAGCGTTTCATAGAGGTTGCTCCTTCTATAGGTATGCATTTCTTTATTCAGTATAGTGTAAACGTTTAAACATGCGATTTTGTTCCCACGAATTGTTCTTATTTCAATAATTTGTCATAATTTATGTTGGAAAGGTAAAAATTGTATTAAGGTGTGCATTATGATTTTTCAATATACTTTGCCAAAAATTATTAGTGGTGAAAAAACACAGACTCGTCGTGTAACAAAAGCTAATGAAGAACCTCGATTTGTTGATGGTACTATCCAATCTGTAGCACAATCAGGAAGAACAAAATGGCGAATTGGTAAAACATATGCCATACAGCCAAGGCGGGGTAGTCGCCAAGTTGGGCGTATTGAACTCAAAAATATTCGATATGAACCTGTTCGAGAAATTAGCCGAACTGATGCCAAAAAAGAAGGATTTGCAACCCCACAAGAATTTTTTGATACATGGAAAAAAATTCATGGTGAACAAAGCCTTAACCAAAAAGTTTGGGTATTAGAATTTGTAGTAAAAGAGCTTGCTATTGACTAAACAAATTATTGAAGACTTAGTGATCTTAGGTAGGGCTTGTCCCGAACCATTAAAAGATGGCCGTGTAACAGTGTGTTTGGCTGGGCATTCTAATACGTTAGGTTTTGTTCGTTTGTATCCTACACGTCCTGATTTAGATGCTCATCGTTGGGATATTATAAAAGTAGAAGTTGAACGTACTGAACGAGATACCCGAAAAGAAAGTTGGAAAATTGCAGGGTCTAATGCTGAGTGGGATGTACTAAGTGAAAGAGTAGAAGTTGTTGGTAAATTAAAAAATGTACAGCAACGGAAAACATTAGTTGCTAGCTTAACCGATGATTGTATTAACTTTTTAAATGATGATAAGCGTAGCTTAGGAATCATCAAACCAAAGGTTATCCATAATACATACTTAAAAGATAATCCATCATACGATACACCATTTCAAATGGGATTTAAGTTTTTTACAGAGTTTGATGACTGGAAAGTAAAACGTGATTTTGAGGTAGAGCCTCATGTCGTATATACCTGTCCTAACTGTCAAACTGTGGGTCAAAAGCATGATCAGCAAATCTTAGAATGGGGTATTTATGCCTGGTTTCTTAAAGAACCTGATATAAAAGAACAGGTTTGGGACAATTTAGGGATCACAGATCCCAGTCGTGAAATTTATTTTTTGGTAGGTAACCAATTTAAATACAGGAATTCTTTTATGGTAATTAGTGTGTTGCGTTTTCCTAAAGGTGATGTGACATTACCTATGTTTCCACCACCTAAATTACCCCCTGATAGTTTTGGTAAGTAATAACATATATGGTCGGAACAATCATCAATGTGATGGCGGTTTTGGTTGGTAGTGCCATCGGCATATTGGTCGGCAATCGCTTTAGCGACCAAACACAACAATCAGTTGTCACAGGGCTGGGGTTCGTTACGTTATCAGTGGCGCTTGCGAATAGTTTTGCAACGGGCAATGTGTTAATCCCGCTGTTTAGCATTGCCATTGGTGTGATTATTGGCGAAATGCTTAATATTCATGGACGATTAGAGGGCTTTGGCGGATGGTTACAAGCCAAAGTTACTGGTTCAACTGATGAGGGTGAATCAGCGGATCATCATGAACGGGAGCGTTTTATCAATGGATTTGTAACCGCCAGCCTAGTATTTTGCATTGGCCCCTTAACCATTTTGGGGTCACTCAATGATGGTATGAGTGGCGATTCAGAACTCTTGATCATTAAATCTGCATTGGACTTTTTTGCCTCAATGGCGTTTGCGGCATCGCTTGGCATTGGGGTAGGGTTTTCGGCAATGTCTGTTTTAGTGATCCAAGGGAGTTTAGCCTTATTGGGGTATTTCGCAGGTAATGTCATGACCGAAATCATGATCAATGAACTCACTGCAACAGGTGGCATGATCCTGATCGGATTATCCTTGATACTCTTAGACATCAAACATCCTCGCGTAGCGAATTATCTACCAGCCTTGATCCTAGCACCTGTGATAGTTGGTGTTGCCACAGCGTTAGGAATTGATGTTTATCCACTTTAAAATAGTTTTTCATATTGTTTCACGGTTTCATCTATAATCTATATTAAAGAAAAAAAGGTAAGGCAGGCAGAAAATGACATTTGTTGAAATTTTGCGACAGGCTCAGTCCTTAAGCCATGATGAACGAAAACAATTAGCTATTTTGCTGATTGAGGGCTTGGATAATGTTTCTCAAAAACCTTATACTCTATTAGATTTTGCGGGTATTGCTGCTGATTTTGCGGATGAGGAAGACCCTCAAGATTACATCAATCGGATTCGTCAAGAATGGAATAACCGTCCGTGACAATAGAATCGTTATTTTCTGATGTTCATTCAGTATATGTCGACACGGCGCCGTTTATCTATTATGTCGAAAAACGTGAACCATATTTTGCCAAGATGCTAAATATTTTTAAGTATATTACTCAAACCAATATTCCTATTTACACATCTACGCTTACATTGGCAGAAGTTCTTAACAAACCATTTGAGCAAAATAACGCTAAAATCGTGTCAACGTACCGCGAACTTTTCTACCATACAGCGGATGTAAATACTATAAACATTACTACACTGATTGCTGAGTCAGCGGCTCGGTTGCGCGCCTCATATAACTTGAAAACACCTGATGCTTTGCATATTTCAACAGCCATTGAGACAAAATGTGATGTGTTTTTGACAAATGACAAAGTACTCCAACGCATCAGCGAAATTACAATATGGTTATTAGAGGACATCGCTTTAGATTAAATCTATTAGGTTTTGCATCTGCGTTAGATCAGTTGTTTGAGACTTTTGCCTTGCAGGGGAACACGTTCCGCGCCAAAATGGTGGGGCACAACCAAGCAAAGGATAAAACGCGGCGTGTATAAAGCTCAGGTAGAAGTTCCAGCAGTTATCACCAACTTAGGGGTCGGGTTAAATATGTTGGGGGTGTCGTTAAATCTCCATGCGCATATTGAAATGGTGGTGCGCCAAGATGGTGAGTTAGTCATCAATTTTGAAGGCGAAGGCAAAGACCATGTGCGCACAGATTTTCAAAATCCTGTTTTAAAAGCGGCGATAAAGGTTTTTCAAGCCCGTGAAATGGCTCCTGCTGGGTTACAAATCGATATTGTCAATAATATTCCGTTTGGGGTCGGCATGGATGCCGAAGCGGCATTGTTGATGGGGGGCTTGGTCGCAGCGAATAACTTTGTTTCGCCCGATTATTCCCGCGAGGGGATTATTACACTTGCCCGCCAACTGGGTTTAAGCCAGATCGCAGCCGTTTCCACCATGATGGGGGGCTTAAACTTATGTTTCACGTCAGAAGAAGATGAGCAAATTTATGATAGCCTAGAGCCACCACCATTACGTCTAGCGGTTATTGTGCCAACCATTCCTGATTATCAAGAAAAAGTGAAAAATAGTATTCCTGATACGGTTGGGTTGCACGATGCGATTTATAATTTGAGCCGTTTACCATTTATGATTAATGCCCTGATGGATGGTGACTATCAAATGCTGAACCGCACTTTGCGCGATAAACTCTACATGGATGCCCATATTCAACACATCACGGGATATGAGCAAGCGATTGATGCGGCGTATGAGCATGGTGCAGCTGCTGTGACGCTCGCTAGTTTTGGCCCTGCGATTGTGGTTTTTGCGCCATATAATCATCGGTTGATTGGGGATGCCATGATCGAAGCATTTGCGGTGGCTGGTGTTGATGAATGCCGTTTATGGACGCCCTCACTTGATGCTCAGGGCATTACAGTTAGTGTTGCCTCTTAATTAAGGTGCCTAAAAATAGAAAGATTGTTCTCTATGACGTTTTGTTCTGAACTGGCACGGCGTGCTAATGAACCGATGATCGGAACGGCTCCGCGACATGACGCTCAAATTGTGTTGAGCGTGCCAAAATCACAATGGCTCGCTAAATTAAGCGATATGGATGGCGCGGTCAAAATGCTGTCTGATTTAGTATCGATATCGAAAGGGCAGTTGATGCTATCTTTGCGGCATGATCCAGCCTCAGAAGGCACACTATGGATATTTCCGCATCGGATTCAGCTAAATAATGTTCATCTCCAAGACTATCCACGGATAGTAGCAGAAGTCATGAATGGTCAGATTGATTATCCGCATAAATCCATGACTACAGAGCAGGTTATTATGGTGTGTACACATGGTAAACGTGATACGGCTTGCGCTAAATTTGGTGGTGATGCTGTCCGCGCTCTGAAGGCCTTAGCCCCATCTAACATAGATGTATGGGAAGTATCTCATCTGGGTGGTCATCGTTTTGCTGGAACAGCAATTGTTCAACCGAGTAATCAAGTCTATGGCTGGATTAGTGATGAAAACGCAAGTGATTTGCTAAACGCGATTCAAGAAAAACGGATTTTATCACACTATTATCGTGGTAATGCTCACTATCCGCCGCCATTACAAGTTGCTGAAAAATGGGGTTGGGATCAGTTAGCGGCCAAACACCAATTAGGGGAGATCTTTTTAGTAAATCCTCAATTAAACGGGAACCGTGCGCAAGTTGAAGTTGTCATGGTTAGTGCTGATAATCAAACTCAACATACTATTTTGAATCTTGAAGGTAAACCCTATACCTTTATTACCAATACAGATAGTGATGCAACCAAAGAGCGATTGATCTGGGAGGTGGTCTAATGCCGATATCGCGTGATCCATCTGCAGAATTTAATCGTGATGTGTGGCGGATTGTGCGTCAAGTACCTATGGGAATTGTGACTACCTATGGGCAAATTGCATCTATGATCCCGTGCCCCGCAGGAACCGATCCTGATGAATATAAACGTTTTGCCCCACGTTGGGTTGGTAAGGCTATGAACCGTGTGTCGTCTGTAGATGATAAAACAACGCCGTGGTGGCGGGTAATCAATAGCAAAGGTGGAATTAGCATGTCGATGGACAGTTTGGGGTATACCCAAAAACAACGCCTGATGCGCGAAGGTGTGGCGTTTAATACCAAAGATTTGGTTGATTTTAAGGTTGTGGGGTGGCGTGGCCCTGATGCTGAATTTTTAGAGGATAATGGCTTTTTAGCCCCCATACCACTTTATGAAGAACCCTCGGAAGATAATCCTCAACAGCTATCGTTATTCTAAAGTCACTTACCCGCAAGTTGCGCTATAATCCCTAATACTGATTTGCTTAATTTAGAAGTATTAGGAACATGATATGACAGTTGGAGAAAAACAACGTACTGGCGCAGAAGATGTCCGTTGGGACTTAAGCGATCTGTACCCTTCCCCGGAAGCTCCCGAAATTGATGCGGATATGCAAGCTGCTGATGCGCTTGCGGATACCTTTGCAGAAACCTATCGTGGTAAGGTTGCAACATTAGATGCAGAAGAACTGCGCGAAGCGCTCGAAACATTTGAATCGATTGTAACTTACCTCACGAAAATTGGATCATATGCTCAATTGATCTGGACAACCGATACTCAAAATCCTGTGTTGGGTAAGTTGATGGCTAAAGCGCAAGAATTTGGCTCAACATTACAACAAAAATTGTTGTTCTTTGATATTGAATGGAAAAATTTATCTGAAGACGCTGCCAAAATTGCTGATCATCCCGTTTTAGAATCGTATCGCCATTATTTGATTTCTGAACGCTTGATGCAACCCTATACGCTCACTGAACCAGAGGAAAAAGTTATTTCTCGGATGAGTTTAGCAGGGATGAATGCGTGGTCACGATATTTTGGGGAAGTGATGAGCAATTCCCGTTTTGAATGGGAAGGCGACATGGTTACACAATCTGATATTTTGAGCTTAACCAAAAGCCCAGATCGCGATGTGCGCCAACGGGCGGCAGAATCCATCACTAAAACGCTTGGTGATATGACCCATACCACAACCTATGTTTTCAACATGATGTTGTTAGACAAACAACAAAAAGATGAAATGCGTGGCTATAAAACATGGGTTTCTTCTCGTAATATGTCCAATCAAGTGGATGATGAAACTGTTGATGCGTTAGTGGAAGCGGTCACGAGTCGTTATGATGTGGTATCGCGTTATTACAACCTCATGAAAAAGGTTTTAGGCGTGGATGAACTCTACGATTATGATCGGTATGCGCCAGTCGAAGAAGTTGAAAAATTCATCACTTGGGATGAAGCCCGCACGATTGTTACCGATGCTTATGGGCGGTTTGACCCGCGTATGGCGGAAATTGTCGCTAAATTCTTTGACAATAACTGGATCGATGCCCCAATTAAAATGGGTAAACGAGGTGGTGCATATAGTGCGTCTACAAGTTCAACCGTGCATCCCTATATCTTTATGAATTTTGATGGCAAGATGAATGATGTTATGACGCTTGCTCATGAACTAGGGCATGGGATTCATCAATACTTGAGCCGTGAACAAGGTGAGTTGTTGGCTGACACCCCACTGACCACTGCCGAAATGGCATCCACGTTTGGTGAGATGCTCGTCTTTGACTACCTCATTGAACGCGAAGAGGATCCAAAGGTACGGTTTTCGATGCGTATGGAACGCATTGCAGACACCTTTGCCACAGTTTACCGTCAAATTTCCATGAATCGCTTTGAAGATGGCATTCACAATGCCCGCCGTGAACAAGGCGAACTCAGTACTGATCAAATTACCGACATTTGGCTCAAAACCCAACGTGACATGTTTGGTGATAGTTTAACCATGCGTGATGAATACGGCTTATGGTGGAGCTATATTCCCCACTTTATTGGCGTGCCAGGCTATGTCTATGCGTATTCGTTTGGCGAATTGTTAGTATGGGCGCTCTATGCAAAGTATCAACAAGGCTTGGATGGGTTCCAAAACAAGTATTATGACGTGCTTCGCGCTGGTGGTTCGGACTTCCCACCCAACATTCTTGCCCCGCTAGATGTCGATCTGCGTGATCCTAAATTCTGGCATGATGGATTGAACTTGCTGGATGAATTTGTTGCCCAAACCGAACAGGATTTTGAGGCGCTCTAAGCTATCAGCTAAAATTTAGATAATCAAAATAAACAACTCAGGAATGTGTGTTTCTGGGTTGTTTATTATTTATATCTTTGTGTAAAATTGTTTTATATATCCAATAGTAATAAGGTTTTCCAATGGGAAGTTTACAAGAATTTAGTCTCATCAATAACAAAGTAAAAGAAATAGCTGAAGATTTTGAAATGTCAACATTGAGTAATGCATTTTATTTCTTTGCATTAGAGTTAATTCTACAGTTACAAAAAGATGAAATTGAGGATGCGATAACTGACAATTTTTATCTACAAAGTAGTAATAAAGGTGGGCATGATAGAGGGATAGATGTTTTATATATTGATAGGGAAGGGAAGAATACTACTGAGATTCATATGTTTAACTTTAAATATATGAGTAAATTTGAAAAAATCGATAGTCATTTCCCTTCGAATGAGATAGAAAAAATTCTTTTATTTTTGCAAAATCTTCTTTCTAAGCAAATAGAGCCAAAAGAAATTAACCCTATTTTATATGATAAAGTTCAAGAAATTTGGCAAATCTACGATAGTGAACAACCTAAACTTTTCTTGCATTTTTGTTCTAATTTGTCAAACTCATTTCAAAAAGATGAGCAGCTTAGATTAGAAAAAGAAATATCAAATTATGATGATGTTGAAATCAAATATTATACTCTTAGTGATTTTGTTGACCTTCTGCATTTAGGTAATCGTCAAAAAGTAGATGCTAAACTACGAGCTACTGAGGGCACTTTTTTTGAAAAAAACGACGGTGATGTAAGAGCATTAATTGTTAATTTGGATGCTCGCGATTTAGTTAGAATTGTTCTTGATGATCCTGAAATGAGAAATAACCCTGATGCTGATTTTAAATTTTCTGATTATTTGATTTTTGAAGAAGCATTTGAAAATAATGTTCGAATTTATTTAAAACAAAGATCAAAAATTAATCGTAGTATAAAAGCTACTGTTTTGTCTCATCAAGATAACTACCTTTTCTTCTATTTCAATAATGGGATCACAATTACTTGTGATAAATTTGTATATCAAAGGAGAGTTAGGTTCCCAATTATTGAGTTAAGTAATTTGCAAATAGTAAATGGTAGTCAAACAATTCATGCTTTATATGATGCTTTTCTTGAAGGTAATATAGATGATTTTAAAGAAATTGACGTTTTATGTCGTATATATGAAACAAGTAATATTGAGTTAAGTACCAAGATCGCGGAATATACAAATAGTCAAAATCCTGTTAAAAATCGTGATATTCGATCTATTGATTATGTTCAACAGAATTTAGAGAAAGATTTTGAGACTTTAGGTTATCATTATGATAGAAAAAGAAATCAGCATACAGGTAAAAGAAACAGAATCGACGCTGAAAAAGTAGGGCAAGTTTTGTTAGCTTTTTACAATGGAAAACCATCAGAGGCTAAAAATAAAAAGAGCAGTATTTTTGCAGATGAGTATGAAAATATCTTTCATGATGAAATTACCGCACGGAAGATTTTATTGCCCTATCAGTTATTTGAACGTATCGAGGATGAAAAAAAGCGTGTAAAAGAGGAGTGGGGTAGTAATGAAGATAATAACCCCCGGCGTTATATCCCTTATATATCCTATTACATTTTATATTTCTTAAGTCAGTTAGCTGATAAGCATAAGGTTGAAAAAATATATGAAAACTTGGATGAAATTTGGAATCTATATGATATAACTATTAAAATCATAGAATACATTATTAAACAAGAAAAAAATGGCGATGCAGAATATACCCATATGGAATTTTTCCGAGGAAATAAACCTAAAAGATATTTAGATGATTTAGACAATATCATCAAAAAAATATGATATTGCCTTTTGTATGTGTTATTTAAGTATGAGCAGGATCATCACTTTGCCTGCCTTGCCATCCCACAGGGAACAACACGACATCTAATTTTGCCCATAACCGTTTTGAATTGGTGTCTGTTAAATGGATTTGCCATTGCCCCGACGCAGTCGTGCCAATCACATTGAGAAAGCCATTATCAGCAGCCGTTGCGGTGATCCGTTTGGTGACGGGGCGTCCGTCAGCGCTGCGCGAGGGCACTTGTGTCGGCATATCGGTCATGGATGGGGCTTCATTGGGATACAAAATTTGGGTGAGTTGGAACCAGCACTCATGTGCGGCGTAATAAGATAATGTAAATGCCACACCGACGCCACCTCCTTCATCTGATACACCTTGAAGCGTAACCAAACGTTCATCCCGTTCAGTAAACACATCTAAGTCGCGTAGTAACCCAAAATAGGTTGGTTCTGATGTCATGAGATTAACTCCATAAAATAAAAGCACTTTTAATAACAATAAGTAACTGAGTATGATGCCCAAGACATCATTAAAAATCCCTATAACAAAAGAACGTGGGGGATTCCCCACGTTCTGGTTAAAAAATAACGTTGACTCGTCCTGTGCCGCTTGCGACATCACCAACGATCCGCGCATCAATGGTTTGGTTCTGCAACTCGTGCAATAAATCATCGGCATCATCGGCGTTGACTGCCATTAACAATCCACCGCTGGTTTGTGGATCATATAACCGCCCCGTGATCTTTTCATCATTGGCACGATCTTCTGGCATATCGACATATTGTTTGTAGTAGGCTCTGTTGCGCCCTGTGCCACCGGGGAAAATAGCTTGCTCCGCGTAGTGATCAACACCATCCACCCAATGGAGTTGGTCGTAATAAAGTTGCAAATTATGATCGGTGTCGCGTACCATTTCCCATCCATGCCCTAATAGGCTGTAGCCTGTAATATCGGACATGCCATTCACTTGAAATTTTTGGGCAGCTTGGGCGGCGGATCGGTTCAACGTCGCCATGATCTGCATCGCGTTTTGGACATGCTGATCATCAGCGATGCCGCGCTTAAGAGCTGTATTGATGATGCCTACGCCGAGTGGTTTCGTCAAAATAAGTTTATCACCAACGTGTGCGCCGGCTTTAGGAATAATTTTATCGGGATGAACGGTGCCGATGACGGCAAGCCCATATTTGGGTTCGTCATCCATGATGGTGTGACCACCCACCAAAACACCACCCCCTTCACGGACTTTTTCAGCACCGCCACGCAAAATCTCACGCAGTACAGACGGATCAAGCGATGGTGGAAAGGCGGCTAAATTCAGCGCCATTAAGACCTCACCGCCCATTGCATATACATCACTCATGGCATTGGCGGCAGCAATCGCCCCAAACCAATACGGATCATCCACAACGGGTGGAAAAAAATCAGTGGTCATGATCAAGGCTTGATCATCATTGAGGCGCATCACACCAGCATCATCTGGTTCGCCTAATCCAATTAATAAATTGGGGTAATCTTCAGGGGAAAATAGGTTTCCTAACGGAAATACCATTTCGGATAAATCCCCTGCGCCAAGTTTGGCGGCACACCCCGCCGCACTGGCTAGGGCTGTTAACTTTACGGTTGTATCCACCATGCTTTACAAGTTTCTTTTTTTATCGGACACTATACAGCCTACTTTAAAATGTGACGCACATTATGCCAAATGGAAATAGTACCAAAGCACTGTTATTGCTTATCTTACATAGTTTAATGGTGTTGATATTATCAAATATGACTCCCGTTGAGGCACAATCCTCACGTCAGATCCGCTATGGTACATGGCAAAGCAGTGATCTGACCTCCGATTATGACAGTTGGACATTTGTCGGTCAACGTGGGGATCAAATTATCATTGATATGATGGCTGCTAGTGGTGAGCAACTAGATCCCCATTTAATGCTATTCAGCCCTAGCCAACGTCAGATTTCAATAGATGATGATAGTGGTGGCGGATTCGATGCGCGAATATGGGGCATCACCCTCCCTGAAAGTGGGGAATATGAAATCATAGCCAGTAGCCGCACAGGGTTAGGGCGCTATCATTTACAATTAGTGACATGGGCACAGTTGAAAACATTGGCTTTAACTAAACCACAACACGTGACCTTATCGAATGAGTCCGCTATTCAACATATGCGAATTGACCCGCTAGGCTTGGAATTTGTGCGGATCGTGGCAGAGGCTCAAAATACACGTGCTACTGTGTTAATGACGGTTTATGATCAATGGGGTGAGGTTGTAACCACAAGCCACTATCAAAGTGCGAGTACGATTGACCCTATTGTGTTGCAATCAGACCAAGCTTATATTTTGACGTTGAAAAGTGTCTTTTTAGAAGATGATCGAGCAAGAGAATATGAAATTCTATTGGAGTCTTCATCCATTGAACTTTTAGCCCCACATAAATCATATGCTAGCGAGCTTATGGCTGGGGCGGTGAATTTTCACTATTTCGAAGGTAATGCAGGTCAGGATGTCCAATTGCAAGTGGTGCGTGAAGTAGGAGATGTGTCCATGTCAGTATACATTCGATCTTTGACTGGAGAAGCGTTTGTTGCATCTACAACAGGGACTACCTTGAATACTGTGACTTTAACATTTACATTACCCCAAAGTGGTATTTATTTAATCGAAGTGAGTGACGGAGCGTATAGCGCTAGCTCTGGAACCTATCAAATTGAGTACAACACACCATGACACGGAATGCAGTTTGGGCATGTTTAATTCTTGGATTGATGGCTGGGCTCTTGATCCCAGCGGTGGGCACGCCGGGGCTTGATACCCGTAGTTTATGGGGCGATGAAGGGTGGTCAATCCGATTTGCGGATCCAAGTAGTGCCCAAGGGGTGATGCACCAAGTTGTTGAAGATCGACACCCGCCATTTTATTTTTTGATGTTACATGAATGGCGTCGTGTGGCGGGCGACAGTGTCCCTACGATGCGCTTTTTAGGGGTATTGGCGAGTTTATTAACGGCGGCATTGCTTTACCAATTTGGAAAAGCAATGTACACCCCAACGGCAGGGTTATGTGCCATGCTTATCTTTGCAATTTCCGACAAACAAGCGATCTTTGCGCAAGAAGTACGTCACTATAGTATATTTTTGATGTGGGTTGTGGCCGCTAGCTTAGCATTGGTTTTATGGCATCAGCGCCCATCGCGGTGGCGGTCAGTCGCCGTTGTGCTGACCCTACTCGGTGGTTTATATACTCATGTTTTAATGACAGTGGTGATCCTCATCCATTTGATCTATAACCTGTTGGTACTACGACCGTGGCACCGTTGGACACCATTAATTACCTTGTATGGATTTGCATTTTTTGGGGCGTTACCGTGGTTTATGGTGACGATCTATCAATATCAAGTGAATGGCGGCGTAACCCCTAGCTTACCGCTAACATGGGAGAGTGTTGAGCGACTCGCACCCGAAATGTTGGGCAATCCGCTGGTGCTTATTTTAGGATTGCTCGGATTAGCGGCGATCAGCCCTTGGGTAACAGTTGCCACCGGGTGGCAAGCTAAGCGTCCTACATGGCAGGCGATGAGTTTGCCTATCTTAGGGGTAACGATTCCATTGATGTTAGTTGTATTGTTGACATCAGATCGAATTACGTTGTTGAACGATCGCAATCTGGCGTTAACCTTGCCCTTTGTAGCGATATTAATTGGAGTGGGGATCACGGCTTTTCATGGGTTTGGTCGAGTGGCATTGATAGTATTTATCATCCTCAATGGATTGCTGACAGCCGATGTTGAATTTACGCCACCCCCTTGGCGTAATATCGGCGAGTATATGGGAACTCACCATCAGCAAGCCGATCCGATTATCTTCAATGTACAAGGGGCATCCCCCACACTTAACTATTATTTACGAGAAGAGACAGGACGCGATACTGAGCGAGTGTCGATGTATGATTTATTACGGGATCCAAACCGCGAATTACTAACTGATTTGCGTTTTCAATATTTGGACGATGAAACAGGATTTTGGGTGGTGTATTGGGGGCAATCGCCTGAATTATTTGCCACATTTGATTCATGGGGGTTTCAGCAAACCTTTACGAAGCGCTTTACTCATCAAGCAAGCGGGATTGATCTGTATCGATACGACGCTACAGTATTACTTGACGAAGTTGTAATACTGTATGGTGAACAAGTCACTTTGCATCAGGTTCAGTTGCCCCAACCTGATGAAAGCGTTGTGGCGCTGTGGTGGTCTCATGCTGTATTAGATATGCCGCTAAATGGCTCGGTGATTTTTTTTGATCTTGCTGGCAATGCCATTACCAATGTCGATCAACCGCTTCGGCATGAACAAACCACACTCTATTATGCCGACTATAATGTTCCAGACGATTTGCCATTGGGAGACTATCAGGTGGGTGTAAAAATTTACAATGCGATTGATGGAAACATTTTACCAACAACTAGTAATCAAGATTATGAGATCGTAGGCACGATCTCAATAGGTGGTTGAATATCCCTATGATATTAAAACGGCTATAATCCTTATATCGCAAAGTTTAAGATTGTATCTCCGTTGATAGCTCTACAAGCGCTGTATATCAGTAGTACCATCATTTTTATATGGATTTGCGCGGGTCTCTTTTGGTTAAGTGATCGGCGGCGGATTCTGGGTGTGTGGCATTTTTGGTTTTTGCTAACTTCGATCATTATTATCGGATTGGGATATATTGCTAAAGTGCTGGCTGCTGATAATCTCGATTTGGCTATAATTATTGTCAAATTTGAGTTAATTGGTTATTCGCTTGTTACACCGGCATGGTTATTAGTGGCGGTAAACTTTACTGGGTTCAAACATTGGATTACAAAGGCACGGGTTGCATTATTACTGTTCCCACAAATAGTTACGATCTTGTTAGGCTTTACCAATGAATATCATGGGCTTATCTGGGCAGAACATGCGATTGATGATGGGTTGATTCCGCTTCATATAGCGACCTATGGTACATGGTTTTGGATGTATACTGTGTATTCGTATTTTATTACCATCATTAGCTATTATGTGATTTTGCGCCAAGTAATCAGTACGTGGCATTATTATCGCCAACAAGCAATTACTTTGTTAATGACCATTATTTTGCCAACCGTTACGTTTAGCTTGGAACTGTCTGGTATTTTTCAAGGTACAGGGTTTACACCTATTATTTTATCTTTTGCTTTAGGGGCTATGTTGTTTTGGCGTGCAATGAATGCGCAAGATCTCATGGCGGTTGTGCGTATTCCACCATCGCGGATTCTTCACAGTCTTACGAATGGTTTGATTATTTTGGATGAGCGGGATCGTATAGTCGCCTACAATCAAGCTGCACTGCCATATATCAACGCTGCAATTATTGATTTCAAGGATAGTTCCCCTTTGCTATATGGTGCTTATAAACAAGGTGCCCCTGAGCAAGAGATAGAGCTCGATTCACATTTATTTGATTTACGTATTGTTTCCCTCAACAGTGGCGTTATGTTGATCTTGCGAGATATTACAGAACAAAAACAAGCGCAAGTGGCGTTACACCAACAAGCTCAAGCCCATCATGAACATATTGGAAGGTTGCAAGACGAATTTATTCAAACGGTTACACACGATCTGCGCGATCCATTGACCGCTATTTCAGGGTATGCTGAATTGTTGAAAATGAAAAATGATATTCAAGGCAATGAAGAGTTACTCATGCTTGAACGGATTGATAGCACAATTGAGCACATGCGTGAAATTATTGAAGATATTCTCGATTTATCGCGCTTAGAGGCTGGAATGCCACTCGTTAAACGTGCTATTGTCGCTCAACAGATACTTGCTGATGTTGTGGAAAATTTGCAATTTTATGCCGATCAGAAATCCATTAACCTCGCATATGAAGCATCTTCTGATATGGTGTTTATGGCTGACTATAGCCTGTTTAAACAGGCTATTTCTAATCTTGTGTCCAACGCGATTCGGTATACACCACAAGATGGTCACGTGTATTTAAAAGCTAAAAAAGTTTCAGAAGATGAAGTGCAATTTAGTATCCAAGATACTGGGATGGGGATCCCTAAAAAAGATTTGCCTCATTTGTTCAAACGGTTCTATCGTGTCAAGGAACGAGATTATAAAAACGTTAATAGTACGGGATTGGGACTGACCATCGTTAAGGCGATTGTCGATTTGCATGTTGGGCGCATCTGGGCAGAGAGTGAAGTGTCCCTTGGGACAACATTTCATATCAGTTTGCCACAACCAGACCCCAAACCTGTGACTGTTCATTCTCCACATACGCTCGATTAAGATATTAAGCGATTTAGTATTTTGGGTAAGTAAAGATTTCAGTGGTGCCAACGTCATGTAAGTGAGGTGTGTGTTGCGAAGCCAGTGGTTCTAACTGAACATGGGCGCCTTCAAGTATGATAGGATGAGAAATATCCATTAGGCTCTATGACCCTCTATTTGAGAAAGGTGAAATATTATGGCTACAGTGTATAGTATTGTGTACAGTCCGCAAAAAGGCCAACCTGATGACCATTATAATCGTGTGCCATTGAAACAAGCCAATCTTGTTGAAAATTTTGGTATTGAAGGTGACGCAAAGGGGGGCAAACACCCTGACCGTAATTTAAATATTATGTGTCATGATATGCTGAATGGCCTTGGCAACAGTGGGCTCAATGTTGAACCTGGTGCAATGGGGGAACAGATGATCTTTGATGGGTTAAACGTGATGCAATATCCACCCAAGACCCGCATTCAAATTGGTGACTCTGCCGTGATTGAACTCACGAAACCCCGTACTGGCTGTGATCGATTTCAAGCTATTCAAGGGGTTGACCCCAAAACCCTTGAAAATCAGATGGGGATGATGGCGCGAGTTATTGTGAGTGGTGCGATCAATGTCGGGGATGAAATCAAAGTCTTGGAAGATTAACGCTTGAGCTAGACTTTTATAAAATATCGCAAATGATGAACAAAATTTTTGCCACTTAGGTGGCAATTATGCTTTATGAAGCCCATGAATTGTGTTAAACTCTCACACAGAATATGACGTGGTAGGAAAAATCAATGGGATTAAATGTAGAAGTTGTAACCCAAGAAAAAAAACTCTTTCAAGTTGAAGATGCCGATCTGGTATTGGTGCCGGGTTCTGAAGGTCAATTAGGTATTTTGCCTAATCACAGTCCTCTCATCACAACATTGCGTATGGGCGAATTGGTAATTCGCAAAAGTGGTGCTGAAGAAGTTTTTGCGGTGAGTGGGGGTGTTGCTGATGTGCGTCCTGACAAAGTGTTGATTTTGGCAGATGCAGCAGATTTTGCGCACGAAATTAACATTGAGGCAATGGAAGAAGCCCGTGCTCGTGCTGAACAAAGCCTTCAAGATAAATCCTTAGCAAGTGGTGATGAAGCCGCCCTGATGGCACAACTGAAGTTGACTGAACATCAAATTTCAGTGGCACGTAAAGCCCAAAATCAAGGTGGTGGGTTACGGATTCGCGTTCTCGCTGACGACGAATAACCCGCTATTTCTTAAACCATTTTCCACACGGTGACGGGTTGATGACAAAATCAATACCGCACCGTTTTTTGTTGCCTAATCAAAGTTGATCTATCATGACTCGTAACGACTTTTTTCAATCAATTCACCAGATCTGGTGCCAGCAGTGGCAAATAAAACAACTTGATTCTCCGCAACCTCAAATCATTAAACGAGATGATTGGTCTGATTTTGCGTTATTGTGGACGGTGAATGATCAATGGCAGGTTGTTTCGGTTGCTGTACCTTTTTATGAGCAGGTAGTTGTTGCGGTTGCAGGGAAATCGCGTTTAACCAGTGCTGATCTGTCGCAGAATGCTCAACATAATCGTGTTGAGTTTACATTTTTGTATCCGGATGACTTAAAAACACCATCTATATCAGATGATTATGTGGTGTGTCAGCTAACAACTGATGATGCTGCCTTACTAGAGGCTTTAACTGCGGCGGTGTCTGATGCGGAGCGTGACGAGGCGGATGTTGGAATTGACCATGCACTAGTTTATGGTGTGCTGTATCAAGACCAATTGGTGGCAGCAGCTAGCATGTTTCCTTGGGGAGGCTTTGCTGATTTGGGTGTGTTGACACATCCTGACTATCGGGGGCGGGGTTTGGGGCGTGCAGTGGTTGCGGCCTTAGCCAAGGGCGTTCTTGCCCAAAATGAAATTGCCTTGTATCGCTATGATGCCAATAATCACGGCTCACGAAAAGTTTCGGCAAGCCTTGGCTTTACCCCCTATATGGTTCGTGATCGGATTGATTTTACGGGATAAAGCGATTAATGATTTTGGTCACAGGGGCATTGGGGTTTGTAGGGCGACATTTGGTCGAAAAGCTCATCTCTGAAGGCGAGTCTGTACGGGTGTTGGTGCCAGAACGATGGCATAATCGTTTGCCATATCCTGATGAAGTGACCGAAAAGCTTGATGTTTTTGAAGGTAGTTTATTTGATCCTACCGCGTTGTTCCGTTCTATGAATGGTGTGCATACTGTAATTCATTTAGCCAGTGCCCAATGGTGGGGGCGGACGGCAGACCTTGAATATGTTGATTTGCAGGGTACGCAAAATTTAATCAAAGCGGCACGGTCTGCGCGGTTAGGACGTTTGATGATATTGAGTCATATTGGGGCAGAACCTGCCTCTGCCTACCCCTTGATGCGGGTGAAGGGACAGGTTGAACAGGCAATCCGTAATAGTGGGTTAGCGTATACTATTTTTCGATGTGGTATTTTGTTTGGCAAAGATGATCGGTTTGTCAACAATATTGCAATGGCGTTGCGCGGAAATTGGTTTTTCTTTTTGCAACCGGGGGATGGCGAAGCGCTCCTTGCACCGCTATACATTGATGACCTGACCCAAGCGATCTACAACGGGCTTGAACTCATGGATTTAGTCGATCAGACGGTGGAGTTGGTTGGGGCTGAAGCCATGACCTATAACGAAATGCTGCGGACTGTGATGCGGGTTTCACGCTGCCAGCGGTCATTAGTGTCTTTGCCCCCATATATGTTACGGGCTTTATCTAGTTTTTTACGGCTATTACCAATTCGTGCCCCGTTAACGCCCCAATGGTATGATATTCTGGCGGGCAATCGCACTGCAGATTTTGGGAATTTATATAATTACACTCAAGTGCGCCCCCGCCGCTTTGAAGATACTTTGTTAACATATATGCCGCAACGCCGATATTGGTTCCGATGGGTTCGGTTTTTATTGAGTCGTCGGCGGCGTAATACTTTGTAGAGAGAACTTCATGCCAGATATTATCTATCGTCATGTTCAAAGTAATGATGAACTGCGACAAGCGGTGGCCTTGCAGCATCTTGTATGGGGCGAATCCGCCCATGCTGTGATCCCATTGCATATGTTGCATTCAATGGTGGCGGCAGGCTGTCCCTTGATTGGTGCGTTTGATGGTAATCAATTGGTGGGGGTGTCCGTTGCTTTTTTTGGTATGGCCGATAAATCCACCGATCGCCCTGCGATGGCAAATCTAAAACTTGCATCTAAACGGTTGGCGGTTCATCCTGACTATCGGTCTGAGGGGATTGGCTTTTTACTCAAAAAGAAGCAACGTCAATTTGCTGAGTATCAAGGTGTTCACTTGATTACATGGACATTTGATCCACTGATTAGTCGTAACGCTTATGTGTATTTGCATAAGTTGGGTGGAATGGCAAAAGTGTATCAGGCAGATTATTTTGCTGGCATTGATGAATTACAGGATCAAAGTGGTGCATCCGATCGTATGGTTTGCGAATGGTGGATTAAATCAAATCGGGTTGAGGAGCGTTTGTATGGTGGGCGGCGTGACTTAGCCCTAACCCAATACTTAGATGGTCATGCTACGATTGTAAACCCTAGTGATCATGATGCAACCATTGGGTTAGCCTTGCCACGTGAGGGCAGTGTTGACTTAAATCAGCATCACATTGTATTGGTTGAAATCCCAACTCAGATAATCGCTTATGAGCCATACCCTGATCTATATGCTGAATGGCGTCAGCATATCCGTAGCATTTTAACTCAGTTAACCCAATCTGGGTATATTGCCACTGATTTTTTGCATGAAATGCACGACGGGCGGCAACGTAGTTTTTATGTACTCAGTTTTGATGGCGTGTAATCACTGGATGCCGATTTACTTTTATACCCCTCAAGAAGAGCCTTATGGCTGTTTTTCTAATTTTTCTTGGCATGGGGTTGAAATTGATGGTGTGTATTGGCGAACCGTTGAGCATTATTTTCAAGCGCAAAAGTTCCCACAATCACAGGACTATCAAGAAAGCATTCGCCGTGCAGCAACACCAAAAGCCGCTAAGAACTTAGGGCGAACCCGTGAAGTGCCTATCCGTGATGATTGGGATGTGGTGAGGGATGATGTGATGTATATCGCCGTTCTTAAAAAATTTGCGACCCATACTGATATTCAAGCTATCTTACTCGGTACATATGATGAAACATTGATCGAAGCGGCTCCCACTGATTGGTATTGGGGAGCAGGTAGTGATGGGACGGGGCTTAATAAATTAGGTAAAATATTAATGCGTGTTCGTGATGAATTAAGCAGGTGAGCTATGCTAGCACAATTTGCATCCTATGGTTTGGCGGTCGTGATTTTTCTGCCCATATTGTTGGTGTGGGCGTGGCGGCGCTCACGGTACACAGGCAGTTTAGTGGTTCGTGAAGAATATCGAATCTTGCCAGATGGATGCTTGCAAGCAGGGATTGGTATGTTTGACCCCAATACAAAAACTGTGATGCTCCACAATGAACAGGGGAAACAATCTTTACCCTTTGAGCGGATTACAGGGATTATTATATTTGTGCGAACCAGTCGTAAGATTCACATTGGGTTACTGGTTCAAGGGCAAGAGGAGCCGCTCCATTTAAGTATTGTGACCAATCACGATTTAAAACTAGCCGGAATCAATGCGCATCAGTTAGCAGCCTTTTTAACAGGAGACGGTGATCCTTTTTTGGAAGCCTTTAAATCGTATGAGTGGCCGACTACTTTGATAGGCACTAAGTTCGTCTATCCATTTGATGATGTCGTCACCGCTTAATGCGTGCTTTACGGATTGCGGGAACACTATGGATTTTTGGTATTTTCTTGGTATTGGGTGTCTTATGGAATAGCCGCCAAGCTGCACCACAAGCCACAGCAAGAGTTTTTATCACAAATCAGGGGGATGGTCGTCATATTTACCGTCAATGGTTACCTATCAATACAGCTAATTCATCTCGCCAACTCACTGAAAATATCCCCTCTGTACCAATGGAAGGATTCCGATCATTGGCTTGGTCACCAGATGGAAAATGGATCGCTTTTGTTGATTACAGCGTGCACATTATCTTGTCTCATGGGGGCGAAAGTATTCGGCTAACGGACACTATGGATGGCGCTATTGAGTGGGCACCAGATGGTGACTCATTTATTTTTCAATCATACCGAGACAATAATTGGGATATTTATCGATTGATATTGCCAGATGATCTTGTAAAAGGCGCTCCTACAGTCCAACGATTAACTGAGCATCCCGCTGATGATGGAATGCCAACATGGTCACCGGATGGTGAGTGGATCGCGTTTGCGTCGATACGAAGTGATAATTGGGATATTTATCGGATGCGGTCAACAGGGGATGATGTTCAATTATTGGCGGGGACGGCACAATGGGAACTTTCTCCACGATATACCCCTGATGGCAACTGGATTGAATATGAAATCGTGCGAGATCGGTTTGCGAGGGTGCGGGCGGATGGTAGCCGTTGGCAGTTGATGCCTGATGATAGTTTTGAAAGTATACCCCGCTCACGGTCACCAATTATCAATTTACCCATAAATTGGGGGGCGATCATGTTGTTTTGTATGGTAGCCTTGAGTATACAATGGGGATGGTTAATGAAGGGAAAACTGGATGTCTAAAATAGCTTTTGTAACGTATCGCGCTCAGCCTCGGATGACAACAGGGGACTCTTTAATGTATAACCCCTTGGCCGAACATGGGTTGAAATTGATGGCAGCGCCGTGGGATGATTTAACCATTCGCTGGACAGATTTTGCTCTGGTGGTGTTGCGGTCGCCTTGGGATTACCATACCCGCCTGCCTGAATTCATGGAGTGGTTAGATTTACTTGAAGAAGAAGATATCCCTGTCTGGAACCCGATTTCGTTGCTGCGCTGGAATGCGAATAAACTGTACCTAAAAGCACTCTATGAAAAAAATATTTCAATCGTGCCCACAGAGTTTGTGCAAACTGGCGAGGTAGCAAACTTGAATGAGATTTTAACACGACGCAATTGGGCACAAGCGATTGTTAAACCAACTATTGGGGCAGGGGCGTCTAAGCTGTGGCAAGTGAATCTTGCCCAAGCTGAGCGGCATCAAAAGAAATTTGATAAGGCATTAGCCTCTGATAGTTTGATGGTACAGCCATTATTACAAGAGATTGTGACAAATGGTGAACTATCATTCATGTATTTTCGTAATTGGCAAGGCGAGATCACCTTTAGCCATGCGGTCGTCAAAAGACCGAAAGAAAACGACATACGTGTACAAGAAGAATTTGGTGGGCAAACCATGAATATGGTGGTTTCGCCTGAAATCCAAACGCAAGTTGATTTAATAGCGCATAGCATCCAAGATGAATGGTTATATATGCGGGTTGATGGTGTGATTATTGAGGGGGTATTTCATCTGATGGAATTAGAGTTATTGGAGCCGGAACTCTTTTTAGACTACAACAAACATGCCCCCAAGTTATTTGCGACTGCGATTGCCTCTTTTTTGGATTAGAAATCAGTGTGGTCTGTCACTTTCATGAAAGTCTAAATTGGCATCCGATTAGGATGTGACGTTTTTCATAAAATAAATAAGGATACAAAATGCACAAACGAAGTTATTTGTTGGTGGGAATTCTTGTTGGTGTGTTGATCTTAGCGGCTTGTTCAGACTCTGCGGGTACCAGTGATGGTGGGGGGCAAGCGGCGCGTATTCCAGATTTAACCATTGTTTCAGGGTCAGAAAACCGCACGTTGGAACCAATTATTCAAGCATGGGCAACTGAAAATAATAAGGTGATCGAGATCGAGTATCTTGGGTCACTTGATATTATGTTGGATCTGCAAGATGGCGAGATTGCCTATGATGCTGTGTGGCCGGCAAACAGTATTTGGTTAAGTCTTGGTGACGAACAAGACATTGTGAAAAGCGATGAGAGTATTTTGCGCTCGCCTGTGGTGCTAGGAATCAAAGAATCTGTTGCTAATGATTTAGGCTGGATTGGCCGAACAGATATTACCACAGTCGATATTTTAGAAGCTGCTGAAAATGGCGAATTTCAAATGTATATGACGAGTGCCACGCAATCTAATTCGGGGGCAAGTGCTTATCTGGCGTTCTTATATGCGTTTGCGGGGCAACCGAATGTATTGACCTCAGATGACCTCAATAATGAGGATGTGCGTGAGCAAGTACGGCGGATTTTGGCAGCTGTGGAGCGATCCTCTGGGAGCTCTGGGTGGCTAAAAGATTTGTGTTTGGATCAATATGTGCGTTGCGATGCCATGTTTAATTATGAAGCCCTAATTATTGAAGCGAATCAAGAATTGGTTGCGCGGGGTGATGAACCGCTTTATGCTATTTATCCCGCTGACGGGCTTGCCATTGCTGATTCTCCACTTGGATTTGTTGATAAGGGCAGCACTGAAAAAGAAGCCTTGTTTGATGAACTGCAAGCATATCTACTCTCAGAAGAAATTCAAACTCAATTATTAGATCGTGGGCGGCGGACTGGGCTGGTTGGGCTCAATGTTGATGATGTAAATACCAATGTTTTTAACCCGGATTGGGGCATTGATGTAAATCAGGTATTCCAAGCCATTACGTTCCCCCGACCGGATGTGTTACAAGAAGCATTGTTTTTGTACCAAACGGCACTTCGTAAACCATCATTTACGATTTACGCATTAGATTTTTCTGGCAGTATGGATGGCGCCGGTGAAGACCAACTTAAAGAAGCCATGACGACCTTGTTAGATCAAGATTTGGCATCTCAATATTTGTTACAAGCGTCGCCTGATGATGTAACGGTGGTTTTGATTTTTAGTGATCGTGTACAAAACGGAACGAGTGTCACAGTTTTGGATGAGTGGATTGTATATGGGAATGATGAGGCAACCTTACGGCGCCTGCGGAATACGATTCAAGCTTTTCAACCCAGTGGTGGCACGAATATTTATGATCCTGTTCAGGTTGCGATGGGATTATTTAATGAGATAGGTATTGGTAACCGTTTCCCTGCTGTAATCTTAATGACAGATGGACAATCTAATACAGGGAGTTTTGAGGAAATGCGGCGACGTTATGAATCCACAGCATCGGAATTCCCAGTGTTTGCTATTACGTTTGGGCAAGCGGATCGCGGTCAGCTGGAAGAAATCACTGAGTTAACCTTTGGGCGTATCTTTGATGGCTCATCTGACTTGATTGGTGCCTTCCGTTCAGCAAAAGGTTATAACTAGGCGATTCATTCGTTAAAAGAGGGTTGTTCCATGCCCTCTCTTTTGCATAAAAAATAAGGAGAAAGATGGTATGAAGAATCTACCACGGCAGGTTATCTTTTTTTTGATTATTGGTTTTGCCCTATTGATTGTAGCGATCCCTGCGATTATTTCTCAATTGGGCAGTGATGAAGAGTCTAGTGAGCCAACGACGACCACTACATCAGAGGATGGTGGTGCTATTCGTGTAGTAGAAATTCGTGGCTTAATTGGTGGCGAAAAAGAAGATTTTATGGAAGATGAGCAAGTCCAATCAATTTTAGAACAACGCTATGGCTTGCGGGTAGACTTTCGGCGCGAAGGGTCGATTGAGATGGTTTCTCAGCCACCCGATCTAAATGATTTTTTGTGGCCATCAAATGAAGTTGCGCTAGCACTTTTTGAGGAGAATAATAGTTCGGTTGGGGATGAAATTATTTTTAACTCACCCATTGTAGTTTACTCGTGGGTTGAAGTTGCGGATGCGTTAATTGCGGCGGGGTATGTTGAAGATCGTGGTGGTATTTTATACATGGATATGCAAGCGTTTATTGATTACATCTTTACGATTGAAGATGATGATGGTGATGGGCCTGAGTGGGAAGACATTGGGCTCGCTGACATTACCAATCCGATCAATATTATTTCGACTGATCCTACAGAAAGTAATTCGGGGAATATGTTTTATGGCTTGTTGATTAATCTACTTTCAGAAGGTAGTGTTGCAACTGATGAAACTGTTAATGCTGTGATGCCAACCGTTCGTGCTTATTATGATAGTTTGGGATTGTTGGAAAGTAGCTCGGGGACATTGTTTAATAAGTATGTTCAACAAGGTCGTGGTGCGTATCCATTAGTGATTGGGTATGAAAGTCAATTAATCGGATTTTCGTTACAAAATGAACAGAATTTGGATGTTATTCAAGATCGGATGCGGATTATTTATCCTGAACCAACAGTTTGGTCAAGCCATCCCTTGATTGCCCTCACTGAAGAGGGTGAACAGTTAATCGAAGCCTTGCAAGATGAAGAGATTCAAACCATTGCTTGGGAATCTTATGGATTCCGTTCAGGCTTTATTGGTATTGATAATGATCCTGCCGTGTTGCAAGTGGGCGCAATCCCTGAAAATATTGATGTTGTGATCGCGCTACCGCGCCCAAGTGTCATGTCCACACTGATTCGTGAATTGAGTCGCTAGTCTTTGCTTTTTAATACTTTTCTCTAAACACGGGGGCTCGCCCAGCGTCACCGTCGCTTATGGCGACGCCCTCCGCTGACCTCGCATATAAACTCTCGAACCTAATAAGGTGAATATTATACAATTTGTGCAAATTTGGATGCGTTTTGTTTGTACATTTTGTACAATTCGGTTATGGTATGCATATATATTTAACTTGTGAGATTTTGACTAATGACCATGACAATTCAGAAACCATATAGTTTTATTCAGAACGTCCATATGATGGCCGAAACAGCACTAGATTTAATGAATTTACCCGATGGGATGCGGGAGCAGATCTTGTCTTGTAATGCTTTGGTGCAGTTACAATTTCCTGTCCGATTGTCCGATGGGCGTATTCATGTATTTAAAGGCTGGCGGGCAACGCATAGTGACCATCGTTTACCTGTAAAAGGTGGTATCCGATATGCACCTCATGTTAACCAAGAAGAAGTTGAAGCACTAGCAACGTTGATGACATATAAATGTGCTATTGTGAACGTTCCCTATGGTGGTTCAAAGGGGGGATTACGTATTGATCCACGTCAATATAATGAAACTGATTTGGAGTTAATCACACGCCGTTTTACTCGTGAATTGTATAAGGTAAATTTTATTGATCCCGCTAAGAATGTTCCTGCACCTGACATGGGGACGGGAGAACGCGAAATGGCTTGGATCGTTGATGAATATCGGCGGCTTGCGCAACGGGATATTGATTATTTTGGGGCGGTAACCGGTAAACCACCTACCAATGGCGGGATTCAAGGTCGGGTTGAAGCGACAGGGCGTGGTGTACAGTATGCCATTCGCGAGTTTTTCCGTCACCCAGATGATAAAAAAATAGCGGGTATGGAGGGTGATTTAGCCGGTAAGCGTGTGGTGGTGCAAGGCTTAGGTAATGTTGGCTATCATGCTGCAAAATTCTTGTCTGAAGAAGATGGCGCTAAAATTATTGGGATTATTGAATGGGATGGCGCAATTGTTTCACAAGATGGGTTAAATGTTGAGCATGTTAAAAGTCATATCCGCGAAAATGGTGGTGTAAAGGGATTTCCTGACGGCACTTACTATGAAAAAGGCTTAAGTGTATTAGAGCTTGACTGCGATATTCTGATTCCTGCTGCGTTAGAAGGACAAATCACAGCAACGAATGCGCCAAACATTAGCACAAAGCTCCTTGTTGAAGCCGCTAATGGCCCTGTGACATTTGCCGCTGACAAAATTTTGCGGGAGAAAAGTGTCTTGTTGATTCCAGATGCTTACGCCAATGCGGGTGGGGTGACGGTTTCTTATTTTGAATGGATTAAAAATCTTGCGCATATTCGGTTTGGGCGTATGACTCGTCGTTTGGATGAATTGCGCTGGAATAGTGTAGTAGAAGCGCTAGAAACAATGACGGATTCGCCGATTCCAACCCATCTGCGCGACAAAATCCTACAAGATGATCGCGAAATTAATCTGGTGCGATCTGGGTTAGATGACACCATGCGGATTGCCTACCAGGAAATCAGTGAAATGTATCATTCCCGAGAGGATGTAAAAGATTTCCGCACAGCATCGTTTATTGTGGCCATCAAGAAGATTGCCACCACATATATGGAGATGGGTATATAATAAACAAAGTTATACATTAAATTATGTACACAAATAAAAGGGGGAATTAGTGCGCTTAGTCAAATTTATAATGTTGTTTATGATAATTGTGATAGTATTGGTAGTCTTACCTGTTGAAACTCATGCGCAGTGTACGGATTCAACGGGGGCTACTGTGCCATGCCCTTCTGGGGGCAGCGGTAGTACTACAGATGGTGATACGGGTACGACAGAAGAGCCTACTGGAGTTGATCCCGTACCATCATCAGCAGACGAACCCGTATCACCAGATCGAGATGGGGACGGTACTATTGATGTTGCAGATTTATGCCCAGATGAGGGTGGTCCTGATTGGAACCGTGGGTGTCCTGAATCCGTGAATATCAATCCCGAGACTGATGCTGAACTATCTCCAGAATCACCTGATTCATCATTGCCTGCCTTGCCACAAAGTTCGTGTATGGTGGGGACACAAGGCGTGATTGTAAATATTCGATCTGCGCCACGGGTAGATGCTGAAATCGCTAACCGCATGGCCGCTGATGCGGTTTTGCCAGTATCTTATCGGGTTTTTGATACGGATGGGGAGTGGTTCCGTGTGGATTCTGGTTTTGTCTTTGGTGATGTTGTTCGTCAAAATGATGCTTGTCAACAATTACCCGCTTTTTCGCGAGGTGCTGTTGAGTCTAATTTCGATCTAACCAGTGTTTCACCAGAGTGTTTTGTTAATTTAAGAAGCCAATGGCGTGATCAAGGTGCACCTATCCTGCCAGCACCGTCTTACGCTGAATCACCAACAGCACGTTTGCCAGTGGAACAGTTTCCTGCACGGGTTGATGAAGAGTTAGCTAATGAAGATGGTCAATGGTATCGTGTTGGGAGTGGATATATTCCATTGGAGTATGTGTCACCGGATAATGGATGTGAACTCGAAGAGCGTTATCAATATTCGCCTCCATACAATAATGTTGGTTTTTCGGCAGGAACATGTCGTCTAGTGGGTAAACCTGATGTCGATCAAATCGAAGGATTTGCGAACCCTTTATTTGATGAGATCTTGTATTTCTGGCCATCTGATGTACATCTTGATGTTATTGACATGGTCGTGGTGGATGGTGAAATCTGGTATGTTGTGGATGATCCACTTAACCCCGGTAACAATGTTTATGTTTCTGCGGATGCTGTTAATTTATTGGGGAGTTGTACTGGGATTGTGAAATGTACTTGGGCGCCGAATGGTGGAAGTGCTACTGCTGTCTCAAGCCCAAATGCTGCTTTGTTAGATGGTAATGATGCTGTACTTATTGGTAGCGGGGCATTTGAAGTCTTAGAAACTATTGTTCAACAAGATGGCGTTTGGTACAAATTCAAAGGCCCTAATGATGAGATTTTATATGTTCAAGCGGATGAAGCCGAACTCTTTGGCCCTTGTGCGGGTGTCGTAGGGTGTATGTTAACCGTACCCGATGGTGTTAGTGAGGTGATTGCCGCTGATATGCCCTCAAATGCTGCATTAAATGGTGACAATATCCTCGGTTTTTCACCGCCCACTATATTCAATGTATTAGAAACTGTATTTACGCCGGATGGTGCTTGGTACAAGTTTTATGCTGAAGGTCTTGGATACTATTATGTGCCTGTAGATGATGTTGCTGTGCAAGGCGATTGTAATATTGCTGGTAAATGTGCCATAAGCCCGAATGGGGGTGGTGAATTGACCAGTGCCGCATCAGAACCAAGCCTTAATGCGTTAGAAAACCCTGTAGTACTTTTACCAGAAAATAGCCATCTTGAAGTGTTAGGGACAGTTTTAAATGGACAGGGCTTATGGTATGAGGTCAAGGGAACTCCACCCGATGATCCATTGTATGTTTTAGCGCAAGATGTTGATCTTGTGGGGTATTGTGAAGGGGTTGCAACCTGTCATGTGTCGCCGTTACCAGACTCACCGCCATTGGTGGCAAACCCTGAGCCTGTTGAGCCAGAACCACCCATGCCAGAAGACTTTGTGATTTTACTTCAAGATGACAATATTCTGCCGATCATTAATGCGGTTAGCAATCAATATGGCGATTGGTATCAAGTTCAAATCGATTTCCCAACGGATGAGTTATCAAATGGGATTGTTTATTTACCAGCGACCCAAACCGAATCGATTGGCGAATGTCCATAATTGATAGAAGCCATGTTTAAAATTATGGCGCGGACGCGGTCTGTGTATTGCACAGGCTAAGGTCGCGCCACAGGGAGTAGGGGCGGGGGATGGTGATAGTGCTCGCAACGCGGGAACTTCAGTTGAAGTCGCGCCTACTCCCCCCTTATTTCTGTATACTAAACAAGCTTTTTCCTGATTTAACCCCCTTTTTATGTCTCTTATGTTATACTCTCGCCTGATAAACGATCAATTTTAAAGGATGCTTTATGCAACGTACTGTACCACACACTTCCAGCGATCCGATTGCGCTATTAATGCGTACCTATTATTCGTTACTCCGCACTACCGAAGCCGTACCAATCCACTCACTTGTTGAATCATATTTTGCGATGAATTCATCCTTACATATTCATGGACGAGACAAGAAAGCAGATCCCTCAGCCTTGACATATACTGGTTTGCGGCTGCCAAAATGTATCGTAGATGTTGAAACAATTCTCCTCGGTCAAACAGTCGATGTTTTTGAAAAACATGGTTATGATGTTGGTGAATGGCAACAGGTTAGTGCCCCGGGGCGTCGTCGTCGGATGCATTGGGATGGTGATAAACGACTAGCTGTATTTTTGTCGAGCCGTTCAGACATTGACGATCTTTTGCCCATGCTCATTGCGTATCAAATAGAATGGAACAAGATTTACGATCTTTTGTGGCATTCAGAAGTGAACGACTTGTTAGATCGTAATCTTGATGTTCAAATAGCGGAAAAAGAAGATGTCAAACCCTTGGCAAAAGAATTAGGTGTGCGGACATCAGAATTACGGCGTTTGGGACGCGCTTTTGGAGATGATTTGTTACCCACATTTAAACGGATGTCTCAACATCGCAAGAACTTAAAGATCATGCAGCTTGCTGGATCGTTGTCAGACTATCGGCGGGCAACCTCGCGCTGGTGGCGTAATGTACGAGACAATGGGGAAGATCATGGATTTGATTTAGAACAACGCCCTGTCTATTTTGTATCGTCAAATTTACATGCATTGTCAAATCTATTCTCAGGATTTGCTGTGCGTGAGCGTGATGAAGTGCTCGATTTTTTACACGAAGCGGGGCAGCATGATTTGCTGGAAGAATACAATACGATCACTCGAGATGACATCTTAGCAACGAATGAACCCAATTTCCTCTATTATGCGAGTAAAAAGTATCTGGCAGGCCGTTCACAAGCAGCAGAACGCAAACTAAAAGCTGAACAAGAAATTGAAATGCTGTCAGTAGAAGCCCAGCGTGGGTTTGATGTTGGCGCACAACTGTTCAAAGTCAACTCTCTGCAAGAATCTTTGTTAGATCCGCGTTTGGCAGACTTGCAAGACTTAGAACAGTTGCAATATAGCGATGCCATTATCATGAATATTGACTATCCATTAGGCTTGTCCGCCTATGAACTCCTGAGCTATGTATCATCCCGTGTAGGGCGCTTAGCAGGTGTTTACATTATGGGTAAAGCCGCCACTTTAAATGGGCGGGTTGGGGATGTTATGGTGCCTAATGTTGTGCATGATGAACATTCTAGCAATACATATCTATTTTCTAATTGCTTTAGTGGACGCGATATTTCGCCCTACATGGCTGTTGGGTCGGTGTTAGATAATCAAAAAGCGATTACAGCGTTTGGAACCTTCTTGCAAAATTCTGAGTACATGAATGTCTTTTATGAAGAAGGGTATACCGTTTTGGAAATGGAAGCGGGGCCCTATCTTTCTGCAATTTATGAAAATGTACGCCCACGCCGCCACCCCAGTGATGAGATTGTCCGCCTATATGAGGCAAACTTAGATGTTGGAATCATCCATTATGCGTCGGATACCCCATTTAGTAAGGGGCACAATCTGGGTGCAGGTAGTTTAGGCTTTCAAGGGGTGGAATCAACTTATGCCGCCGCGATTGCCATCACCAAACGGATTTTTGAAATGGAAATTGCACGCTTGCGGCGACCAGATCGTAGCGTCACTCGTTTATTGCAAGAGCGGTTTTAAATGAGAGGCTTCACAAAAGATGTTATCTCAACGTTAGACGCCTGAGATAATGTCAGCAGCATAGTATATTGCTTCGGTGGCAAATGGTGGAGCTGTATTGCCTTGTTACCTTGGTTTTTGGGCAAGGGGTCTGTATAATCCCTGCCGCAACATTGTTAAACAATCAAAGAGTTAAAATATAAACATGATTGATGTAAATCAACTCCGTAAAGGAATCAATTTCACCATTGATAGTGACATCTATAAAGTTTTGGATTATAGCCACAATAAACCTGGCCGTGGTAAGGCAACCATTCGTGTGAATGTCCGCAATTTGCGCTCGGGTGCAGTAACTGAAATGACGTTTACCTCAGGTGACCGTGTTGAAGATATTCGTGTTGAAACCATTGAAGTTGAATATCTTTATGACGATGGTGATTTCCTCACCTTCATGAATACTGAAACCTATGAACAGCCCCAAATTCGGCGTGATGTATTTGGCGATGATATTCAGTATGTTACCGAAAACCTTGTTCTCAAACTGAGTCAATATGAAGCCGAAATTATTGACTATATTTTGCCAAAAACAGTTGAGCACAAAGTTGTTGAGTCCGAAGCAGCAGTTGCTGGGGACACAGCAACAGGGGCTACTAAAAAAATCCGCACTGAAACAGGCTTACAAGTCACAGTGCCGTTGTTTGTACAAGAAGATGATGTTATCCGTATTAACACGGATACAGGCGAGTACATCACCCGCGTATAATCATCTGCTATTCATCTGAACATGCTATGATATGGCATCAGATTAGATAATAGTTAATATGGTCTGTTTGGTGGGATTTGTTACCTGCCAAACCGTATTAACTATGACGATTGGTTATGGGAGGGTTTAATGCGCACACCAGATGGCAAAGACTGTAATTTTTATTATGAAGATTTTCATCGCGGACGCGATAAACAAGAGTGCCGTGCCCATAAAGCGCCTCAATCGGCTGGTTGGCAACCAAAAGATTGCGAAAAGTGTCCAGTCCCGGCAATTTTAAAGGCCAATGCTAGTCCTCATTTAGAATTAGAGATTCACATTCGGCGTGGATTTTTAGGATTTGGTAACAAAACAACTGTTAATGCGTGGTGTAAACGCCATGATGTTACCATTCCCGATCCTCATGTTGGTTGTCCAAAATGCAACGAAGAACGCCCTGGTTTAAGTTTGTTTGCTGAAGCGTTGGATGATATTCAATGATACGGGCTGTTTTTCTTGATCTAGATGATACTTTGCTGCATTATCCACAGGGCGCTATGAAATTTGTAGGGCAATATCTGGCGATGCTGGCTGAAAATTTTCCCGAATTACCTAATTTAGCGCAACAAGTGGTGGGTAATGTACGCCATATGATGGAAGATATATCGCCTGTGCGGCAAAATCAATCATTTTATGGGGATTTATTTAGCGGCAAGCTTAGTCAAGAAACGTTGCAAGCATTTTATCGCACCCAATACCCTACCCTACAATCACTCACAAAGCCTGATCCTGTGGCGAGCCAATTAATCGACTATCTAATTAAAAAAGGCTACATGGTTGTCATTGCAACCAACCCCATTTACCCGCAAGTTGCAACGCAGGCTCGTTTACGATGGGCAGGGATTGATCCACAAGTAGTTGATCTAGCACGCCTGACCCATGCTGAAAATTCACACTTTACCAAACCCCATCCTCAATATTATGAAGAAATTTGCGCTCATCTAGACATCGAACCATATGAGGTAGTTATGGTGGGGGATAATTGGGAACACGATATTGTCGCTGGGGCAAGTGCAGGGATGCGAACCTTTTGGATCGAAAATGATGTGCATCCTAAACCATCACATGTTAATAATCTTGCGGATGGGCAAGGACGGTTACAAGATTTTTATCAATGTGTGACAGAGCAAGATTGGCTAAAAGCGTTAACCCCCAAACCAATCGAAGCGTCGCATATTGTGCCGCGTTTAATGGGTAACATGGGTGCTTTATGGGGAACTTTAGAACCTATTGAAGATCGTTTTTGGCATCAACGTCCCTATCAGGATGAATGGACACCCCTTGAAGTTGTATTGCATCTTTATGAACATGAATATGAAGTGCAGCGCCCCCGTTTAGAACGGATCGTTGAACACGATAATCCGTTTCTGAAGCCCGAAAATGAACCCTTTCAACCCTGTGATCGAGATGTTTCAGATCAAATTGGCTGGGATGTTGCACGGGCATTCGTCGCTGAACGGGAAAAAACTGTGGCGTTTTTGCTATCACTACCCGCAGAGGTATGGCAACGTCCTGCACGTCATAGTATTTATGGTCCCACTACGTTTTTAGAAATGGCGTCACTCACTTCACGCCATGACCATCTCCACATTCGCCAATTGTGCCAAACAATTGGGCAGTGTGAGTGATATTTATTTTATATGAATCTTGTTTCTTGGAATGTTGGTGGACAATCTCAGTATATACCAACCATAGTTGACGACCTAACGCCTGACATTTTAGCGGTGCAAGATTTACGCTCTCATCCGAATGCGTTACCGTTTACTGTGCGGCATTTACGTGGATATAGTGCTACATGGGCAACCTCAGAGTCAGAGACCCAAAATAGTGTAGGGGTGTATAGTCATCTAAAATCAAAAGCAGTACAACTCGGTATGGGGGCTGTTCAGTATGATGTAGAGGGGCGGGTTATAGTCAGTCAGTATCCTGCTTTTACACTAATTAATGTACTGGTACCCGCAGGGACACAAAGCCGTGCAGCATGGTTTTACAAATTATCGTTTTTACATCATCTTTTAGCTTATGTTGCAGTTTTGCAAGCTGATGGACATCATGTAATTGTATGTGGTGACTTTCGGATTGCGCACCATCCCATAGACGTGGCGCGTCCGCTACGTGTAGCGGGGTATATGGCAGAAGAACGTGATTGGATCACAGAATTTTTGGAACTAGGGTTTGTAGATGCCTTTCGCCATGTTTACCCTGACCGTATCGCTTATACATGGTGGGGGCATAAAAATCATAAAGCGGGTTGGCGTGTGGATTATATTTTTGTATCGACTGATTTATTAACCACACTCCAAACTGTGACAATTCATGATGATCTGCGGTTGAGTGATCATGCACCTATCAGTATAGAGCTTAGTTTAGCTTAAAAGGCTTTTGACAATGAATTGGGAACTTAATATTCGGAAAGCAACGGCTCATCCCATAGTGATGGAGTTAGTTAGCCCCTTCCAAACCTCGTTTGATGTTCAGCATTTGCGCGGTGGGGTGATTGTGCGGGTTGAAACGGAAAATGGCGCCATTGGTTGGGGGGAAGTGACCGCAGATTTACGCCCTAACTATGCGTATGAAACCACTCAAACCGCGCTGCATATATTAAATGAGTTTTTACTCCCCAACTTACCAACCATTATGACACCCGATAGTTTTTTTGATAGTTGGCTGAAAAGTGTTCGCGGGCATCCAATGGCAAAACATGGTTTGTTGAGTGCTATTTTTAGCGCGGTTGCTGCTGAACAAAAGATACCATTGGTTGATTTTGTAAAGCAACTCGCTGGTGAATCAAGCCGTAAAGAAGCGGTTGAGGTTGGCGTGAGTATCGGCATTCAGCCAAGCATTGATGCCACTTTGGCGGCGATTCAAGACTATCTTGATGATGGGTATAACCGTGTGAAATTGAAGATCAAACCGGGGTGGGATGTCGATATGGTGCGTGAGGTGCGCAAAACATACCCTGACTTGGTGTTGATGGTGGATGCCAACAGTGCTTATACAATAGATGACAGTCCATTATTACAACAACTCGATCAATTCAATTTATTAATGATTGAACAACCCTTTGGGTATCAAGATATTTATCAGCATAGCTTGCTAGAGCTTGGCACACCTATTTGTTTGGATGAAAGTTTGCATACCTTGAGTGATGTTCAAGCGGCCTATAAACTTGGTGCTTGTGACATTGTGAACCTTAAGCCGCAACGAGTGGGTGGGTTACTAGAATCTGTGGCAATTTACAATTTTTGTAAAGAGGTTGGCCTTACGATGTGGGTGGGGGGAATGTTAGAAACTGGGATTGGGCGGTCTGTATCCATGGCGCTAGCGGCGTTACCACAAATTACTTTACCCAGCGACCTCAGCGAAACCAAACGTTATTATCGCCCTGATTTAGCTGACCCGCCGTATAGCTTGATCGCAGGCACTAGTACGATTCCTGTTTCATCTGAAATTGGGCTTGGGGTAACGGTTGATCGAGGCCGTTTATTGGAAGCTTCTACACGCTACGCTAATATTACAATGCCCTCAGAATCGAACTCATAGGAGGTAGTATCTTGTTTGACAATAAAACTATCGGATTTATCGGGGCGGGGAACATGGGGCAAGCCATGATCAAAGGCTTGATCGCTAGTAAAACCGTTACCCCTCAGCAAATTATCGCGGCTGATGTGAATACCAGTGCATTAGCTGCATTAAAAGATGCGTACATCATCCAAACGACCACAGATAATAAACACGCAGCGCAACAAGCCGATATTTTAATTTTAAGTGTTAAGCCTCAAATTATGCCGTTGTTGGATATTCAAGATGCAGCATCAACGTGTGAGTATGTCCTCAGTATTGCAGCGGGGGTCTCGGTTTCTGAAATTGTGTCGCGGTTTAACCATCAAGTTGTGGTGCGTGTGATGCCAAATACCCCAGCGATGATTGGGCAAGGTATGTCGGTTTGGACTGCTACGGATGATCTAACTCAAGCACAACATGAACAAACTCGTGTGATCCTGTCCGCTTTGGGTGAGGAATTGTATGTCACGAACGAAACCTTATTAGATGCGGCTACAGCCATTAGTGGGAGCGGCCCGGCTTATGTATTTTTGTTCCTAGAAGCGATGATTGAAGCGGGGGTACATTTGGGGTTTTCCCGTCATCAAGCACAAACCTTAGCCCTGCAAACACTCAAAGGGGCAGCATTATATGCTGAAGCGAGTGAGCTACCCGCCGCCACATTGCGGAATCAGGTGACGAGCCCAGCGGGAACGACCGCTGAAGCACTGTATCATATGGAAAAAGAAGGGTTGCGCCATGCAGTGGCGCGGGGGGTTTGGGCAGCCTATCAACGGAGTGTTTTATTAGGCGGCGGTACGCCGCGTAATCCTGAAGGGTAAGATAGTTATGGCTAAAAAAACATTATTGGATACATTAACCGATTACTTGAAACAAATGGTATCTATTGAATCGGTGAATCCTGATATTTCATCAAAGGGTAGTGGTGAAGCGGCTGTGGCGCAATATATTGCGCAGATTTGTCGTGATTTAGGATTATCGGTTGAGGTATACGATACGGCACCCAATCGCCCGAATGTAATCGCAATATGGCATGGAACAGGGGAGGGAAAAAGTATTTTGCTAACAGGGCATACCGATGTTGTTGGTGTGGAAAACATGACCATTCCTCCATTTGAACCCACTATTAAAGATGGCAGGCTTTATGGCCGTGGATCATTTGATATGAAGGGGGGATTGGTTGCCATTCTGGGTGCTGTGATGGTGTTACAATCCGAAGGGTATCAGCCTAAAGGGGATATTATTTTGGGGTTTGTGACAGACGAAGAATTCGCCAGTCTCGGTACGGAATCAATGGTGAAACATGTACAAGCTGATGCTGCGATTTTAACTGAACCTAGTAGCTTGAAAATTGGGATTGCCCATCGTGGTTTTGCGGCGTTAACCATCACCACATACGGCGTTGCCGCACACGGTAGTCTGTATGATGAGGGGCGCGATGCGGTCCGGTATATGGGGCGCGTTTTGGATATTTTGGATCGCATGGAAAGCGATGTATTGCCACTCAATACGCATCCGTTATTGGGGCGCTCATCTGTGCATGGCGGTTTATTAAATGGCGGAGTTGGGTATAGTACCTACCCTGATCAATGTACGTTGACCTTTGAGCATCGGACATTACCCAATGAAACGGGCGATATGGTATTAGAAATTTGGGAAGCCGCATTGGATCGATTACGAGAAAAAGACCCTGAGTTTAAAGCAGACATTAAACTTGATTTTTGGCGGTCTGCATTTGAAACCACACCAGAGGAGCCCATTGTGAGGCAGTTGGGTGAGGCATTCCAAACGGTTACGAATCAACCACCACAATATGATGCCATGTTTGGGTGGCTTGATTCGGCACTAATCGCTGAGGCTAGTATCCCAACCGTGATTTTTGGCACTGGAGGGGCGGGTGCTCATGCGACAGTGGAGTATGTGGAACTTGCAGATGTAGAACTTTGCGCTAAGGTGATGGCACAATGTGTTAAAGAGTGGGTGGGTTAAAATAACGCCAGAATATCCTTTACAGTAGGTGTTGGGTCTTGTGAAAAAAATACTACAGGAATCGTAAAACTTGGCAATATCTTTGAATGGTAGATTCCTGCTGCATCAGGTGGGTTTGGCGTGTAAATCTTACGGTCACCTAAGACATAGAATAGTGTTTCACTCCGCACTGGATCAATGATCCAATATTCTTTAACCCCACCTTGCTCATAAGCATCAAATTTGCGCCCCCTGTCTCTTTAGCTGCTCTCTTTAGAAACAACTTCAACCACTAAATCCGCAGCGCCATCTAAATATGTTGGTTGCAATCTATCATGGTTGTCCTTGTGGATGAACATTAGATCCGGTTCGGGGATATAAGTTTCTTGCCCTATGGTTAGCTTCATACTGAATGTTTCGTGCTTGACTGTCCCAACTGGATACTTGTTGAGGTATATCTGAAAAAAGAGATATAAAAAACCAACAATATCATTATGGCGTTTTGTGAATGACCTCACCATGATCCCATTCAGCACGCTGTCCCATATAATGGGATAGAAAATATTCAATGGTAATTGGGAATTCAGACGATTGCATAATCCCTCACGATAACAATTTTCACTTTAATGGTAACATACTTTTAACTTTACGTTCTCACAATAGACATTTACTGGTGTGCTATGCACAATGGAGACCATGAGCGAAAAACAACGTCAACGACAACAAATCCAAAGCCTAAAAATTGAACCCAATGAAGATGTTGTATCTATTCGGGATCGCCTCCAATTTGTAGAGCGGCGACGGGTCTTGTTGGTGCTGCCTGAGCAAGGGAACCAATTGCACCGAAAATTAGATTTATTATTGGTTCAGCGTGAAGCTGCAAAATTGAATTTGCAACTTGCGTTGCTCAGTGATGATCCTGAAGTTGCAGAACATGCTAACGAAATTAACTTGAGCTGTTTTTATACATTACGCCAAGCTCGTATTCGTCGTTGGAAAAATCCGCGAACCACGTTTTTTACTGATCATCGTGGGCAACGTCCGCGTGATTCTGTTGAACACCCCTACGAATTGATGCACTTGGCCTCTCGTCTGAAGCCAAATCTGACAACCCGCCAAGCTCGGTTGCGGCTTTTGGGTCGGATCGCAGTTGGTATTTTGGTTTTTTTTGTTGTGTTTGGGGGAATTATTGCAACGGTTCCGAGTGCAACTGTGACATTAACCCCTGCGACGGATGCCATTAATGAACCGATTCCTATGATTGCGGATACCACCATTACGGCACTTGATGTAGAAAATAGCTTGGTTCCTGCCCAAATGATCAACATTATTACCTTAGGGGATACTGTTACCGTCGATACATCTGGAACCCGTGACGCTGAGGATACTCTTGCACAGGGGCGCGTCCTTTTTACGAATGAATCTGGGAATTCTCTTTTTATTGCTTCTGGCACAGTGGTCAGCACATTACAAAATCCGCCACAGCGATTTCGCACGACAAATGATGTAGCCCTTGCTGCTGAGATTGGTGCAATAGGAGAAAGTAGTGTTGTGGCGCTTGCTGATACACAAGGATTAAATGGAAATGTGCCTGCTGATACGATCACACGTGTAGAAGGCGACCTCGAAACTTTGGTCAGTGTGACCAATCCGAATCCCACATTTGGGGGGGGCTTAGTACAACTGTCTGTTGTAACTGATGCTGATCGCGAACGGTTATTAACGCTAGGACGGCAGGCTGTGATCCAAGGTGCGCGGAATGAGTTATTATTACAATTGCCGAATGATGATAAATTTTTAGTGCCTGATTCTATACGGATTGTTGAAGAGCGCCCTGAATGGACGACCTTCACCTCGAATGTTGGTGATGATGCCGAAAGTGTGAGTTTAAATCTTAGGGCACGTGTAGAAGCCGTAGTGGTAGATTTGTTACAGGCGCGGCAGCTAGCGTTTATTCGGTTATCTCAACGATTGCCCGCTGGCCGTGAATTGAATGAATCATCATTAACCTATCAACGTGAAAATGGAACGATTACCCCTGACGGTCGATATGCTTTTCAGTTATTTGTTGAGGGGAACACACCGTTTGCTATTGACACCGAACAAGCTGCCGAACGGATTAATGGATTAACGATTGCCCAAGCAAAAGCGACCTTAGAACGGGATTGGGTATTGGATCCACAATCCCCACCACTTATCCAAACCTATCCAGTAAATGTGGGAATCATGCCTTTGTTACCCGTAAGAATTACCATTGTGGTACAGCGCCCATGAGTGCCCCGTTTCGTTTTGAGGGGGCGATCTTGGGAATTGATCACGGTTTACATGTGATTGGTTTAGCGATCTCAAGAACTGGTTATTTTGCAGAGCCATTGCAAATTGTAAAGCGAAAATCCAAAAAAGAAGACTTTGCGCAATTGCGCCGCTTGATCGATACGCATGATATTCAACAGATCGTTTTGGGGCTTCCCCCAAAACCCCCTGATTTTGTTGGACATGCACAGGCAGACACGGTACGGAATTGGGCTGGCTATTTAGCCAAAGCGATTGAGCTCCCAATTTATTTTTCGGATGAGGGATTATCTACCTACGATGCGGATCAATTGCTTGATGATGTAGGTAAATCGCCACCGCGTAAAGACGCCCACGCTGCGGCGGTGATTTTACAAGAGTGCTTGGATCGCATTCGTGAGACGGGAGAGTCGCCAGAACAGTTTATTCCAAGCGTTGACGAGGATTCATAGAGATCGGGGTTGGGGGCGCGGGGCAGCGATTTTCAATCGCTAGGCGGCAACGCCGCCTGACTGCGAAGCAGTCGCCCCGCGCCCCCTCGTTAGGCTGCCTAAACCAGCAAAGCGTTAAATTATCCGAAGATGACTGTTTTATTGTTATAGATCAAGATTTGGCGGCGTAAATGGTGGTAAATCGCCCGCGCCAATACGATCTTTTCAAGGTCTTTGCCTTTACGGATTAAATCCTTTACCGTATCCCGATGATCCACCCGTACCACATCTTGAGCGATGATGGGGCCTGCATCTAAGGTAGCGGTTACATAGTGGCTGGTTGCACCAATAATTTTGACACCGCGCTCATAGGCTTGATGATACGGTTTAGCGCCAATAAAGGCAGGCAAAAATGAGTGATGAATATTGATGATCTGATTCGGGTAATGTTGCACAAAATTATCTGTCAGGATTTGCATATAACGTGCTAAGACCACGAATTCTATGTTGTGCTCTTCTAGTAAGGCGATTTGTTTGGCTTCTTGTTCAGCTTTGGTTTCTTTGGTGATGGGAATCACATGATAGGGAATCCCAAAATTGTTTGCAACAGGTTCCAAATCAGGATGGTTGCTGATAATCAGTGGAATATCGACCTGCCATTCACCTGATTGCCAACGCGACAGAATATCATATAGACAGTGGGATTGTTTCCCTACGAATAATGCCATGCGGGGGCGTTCATCTGAAAAAAAGAATCGATGTGCCATGCCCATGTCGCGGGCCAGCCCAGCAACCGATCCGCGTGTAGCAGCAGGCGCCATCTTATAGTTTTTTAAATCCCATTCTACGCGCATAAAAAATATGTTCTCTTGGGCGTCAACATGCTGATCCAAATGCAAAATATTCCCGCCGTTTTGCGCAATAAAACTGGTAATAGCGGCTACTAATCCGGGGCGGTCAGGGCAAGCAATTAATAAAATTGCAGACCGTTGTTGTACAAGATCATTTAGTCGTTTAACCATTGTCAAATTAAGTTAGCAGATCTAGTGGCAGGTGCCGCGTATTGTTGTGGTAGAAAACCCACCAATCAGGAAAAGATGGGCGGGGGTGATATTCCATATGGGTGATCCCGGTATTGTTGGTGTTAACGACAACAGGGCTCCAAGGCCCTTTTTGGAAGACATGCTCAAAAAAGCCTTCAATAACACCACCATGACAGACAACACCAATCCGTTTGCCAAGATGATCGGGCTCATAGTGATCAATCAACCATTCAATAAACCCGCCAACTCTAGCGCGGAAGTGCATCCAGTTTTCGCCGTTTTCAGTTACAGCATCATAGGGGTTTAAGCTCCCCCACCGATCAGCAAAATAACGGGGTAAGGCATTGTCAGGGAAGGCACTACCATCGGGATAGTTATTGCCAATTTCGCGGAGCCTATCATCAAATATTGGCGTTAACCCCACAGCTTGCCCTAATGCTTCTGCGGTTTGGCGTGCACGATTCATGGGGCTTGCATAAAGATGATCAAGTGGTAGATTCTCTTTTGCCCACGTTGCAAGATGTTTAGCTTGTTGTTCACCTTTTTGAGTTAAGACGCTATTTTCATTCCGTCCATCAAAAGGCTGTGTGTTTTCAATACTCTGTCCATGCCGAATCACATACAGGTGCATAGTCTCTCCTGATTTAATAAAACAGTATTGTACTACTCACATCGTACATTCGCGAGATGTTGCTCATAAGTTTCGGCATACACGTTCCCTGAGCCTCTGCAATTGCCCGTGAAATAAAAATAATTGGTATCAGCGGGGTATACCGTTGAGCGCAAGGCATCTAATGACGGACTAGCAATCGGTGACGGGGGCAAACCTTGATAGATGTTGGTGTTGTAAGGGGAATCTGTGGTGCTGACCCGTCCATTGACGTTCGGCCACCAGTTCCCTGCTTGGCCAAGTGCATATTGTGTGGTGACGGTTGCCCCTAAACCTTGATCATTCGCCAGACGATTTAAAAATACACTGGCGATTAAAACTTGTTGATTGGGTGAACGGCTTTCTCGATTAACAATGCTTGCTAAGGTTACGAGATCATACGCTGTTAAGCCCCGCGCTGCCGCATCGCCTATAAAGTTGTTGGTATTTGCCTCAAATGTATCCAGAGCGAGTTGAATAAATCCATTCGCATCCATCTCATTTGTGATTGTGTATGTTGTTGGAAAGATATACCCTTCTAGGGTGGCATTCGGTGGCGCACCCTCAAAAAGTGGACGCCCCGCTGCAAAAGTAGTGCCCAAGCGTGCAGCTGTTAAAAAGTCTGCACCACGAAACCCAACTGGAACGCTATCGATTAATTCTGCAATTTGTTCTAAACGGTAACCCTGAGGAATATTTAATTCACATGGACATTGTGGGGAACGGGTAAGCCCTGTTGGGGGTGGTGGGGCATTGGGATCAACCGGGATGGCGGTTGGGGCAATGTCTGAGCTCGGCGCATTTTCGGCAGCACCCACCGGTAAATAGATTTGTTGCCCTTCGTAGACCCAACGCTCGGCTAAACAATTGCCATTAATAATCTCATCAACCGTGATGGTATTGTTTGTGCCTAATTGATAGGCAAACAGTGTTTCGCCAGCCTGAACTTGATGTGCAACCCAGCCATTGGGTATTGGGCACTCTGGTGAGGCTGTTATGTTATTGCCGGAGGATGTACTTGGTGCTTCTGTGGTAGATGTGGGGGTTGTTGCTTGAGGGGGGGCAGTCATATTCAGACTAGGGGTATCGGTTGGTTGCAGATGGACATTGGTTGCCATAATTGTTGGTGACGGTGGAAGGGGTGTTGTGCTAGGTGTAGGGGTAAGGGTTGGTGTGTGCGTTTCGGTTGGGAGTTGCCCCACAATCAATGGTGCTAGAGTCGGGGTGACTATTGGATTAGGTGTATCGCTATTCAAAAAGATCAGCGCAAGAATGGCGGTCAAAATCCCTACTGTGACCATGAGTGCGAGGGCTATTGAAACGCGCCATTTGCGTTGCATACAAGGGCGTGACTAACTATTCACTCGACTGAGTGCGGCTTCAGCAGTTTCAAAGTTTTCATTGTAGCGCAGTGCTAGTTCGTATTGCTCTTGTGCTTTGGTCAGCTCGCCACGTGTTTCATACACACGCCCCATATAATAGTAGGTTTCTTCAACATAGGGGGTTGTGCGTAGGGTGGCTTCTGCTAATGCTAACACATCATCTAAGCGACTGGTTTGATAATAGGCTTCATAGGGGGCAAATTGATACCATAACATTCGCCATGGTAGGCCAATGGTGCGGGCTTGGTCAAAAGCACGGGCTGCTGTGCCATAATCCCCTGTCATTGTGAGAGCTGTCCCGAGATTAAACCACGCAAACGCATTGTTGGGATCATCAGCAGCCTCTTGACGGGCTACATCGGCTGCACCACGCCAATTAGCGGTGGTATTCCAATCGCGCCCAAGGAAGGTCTGTAGCTCGATCTCACGCTGTGGTGGATAAACTACAATATAAGTTCGGTTAAAGGCTTGCCATTGTGCATCAAAATCATTGGCAGGGATTGTCACACTAGGTGATGATGCACGCCCTAAATTAGAGTCGTAGAAGGTGAATTCATCAGGCTCCATTGTGTAGCCAACAGAGGTTAAATAATGGCCATACCAATCTTCGCCAGGGGGTTCATAACCGGCTTCAACAATAACGGTGAATTGATTGGCTATTAGCCACCGTAATTGGTCAGCGGTGCCATTAACGCGATAAATTGCGCTTAAATCTGTATTATTGGTTACAAAGCTGACCATTTCTTCTGGGGTGACATTTTTATCTTCTCGTTCTGGCTTTAGGTAGGCGGCAGCTTCGCGTTGTTCAATGTCCCATCCATAATAGGAAAGTGCCATGGTAACATTTGCGGGGCCACAATTGTTCCAACCTTGTAAAACGAACTCAACGCCATCTAAGGTATAGGCTGGGGGCGCTGGTAATGGTGTTGCGGTCGGTGGGATGCTTGTGGCAGTTGGGAATGGTGTGTTAGTTGGTGGCGGCACATCCGTTGCGGTTGCGGCAATGGCAACTTCTTCTACTATTTCTGGTGTATTACTTGGCATTTGTGTTGGTGTTGGTGTTGAGGCTACATCAGACGTGACAACAATATATGCAATTTGTGGCTCTAAAGTAGGTTGAGGGAGCGATGCAACATCGTTAGCAGGGCGTTGTAATTGTAATTCAGGTGCAATGATTGGGATGATTGCCAAAAGTAACACCATTGGGATGACAAATCCAAGATTAAAACCACCTACTAACCATACTATACGCCGTATCCACGGGTTGCTGGTTGGTAGATTGTTGTCATGTGTCCACTCATCTTGTGGAAGGGAAGTATTATTTTGCAATTCTGTCATTGATTACTTAATCCACACGTACAAATGTATTCCCTACCCAGACGTAGGAAGTCTGAGCAGTATTACCTACGGCATCTGTCAAATCTAGCACAGCTATAAGCGTTGCATCAGGGCGACGGGTAAACGTTATACGAGCAACGGTTTCGGGTGGGGATGTCGCATAGTTGACTGTGTTGGCGCGTGTCTGCGCAGCACTGTTGGCACTGGCGTTTTCATATAAAGCATAAAAATTATCCAGGTCCCCATTTTGTAGGCGTGTGCGTTCAAGGCTCAACCGCCATTCAAAAAAAGGCCGCCAATCAATTTGATCTAAAGATGCCTCGTCAAAGTTTCCAAAGCTACCAAGCGATTGGTTTAGAATAGGGGCTAGGCGATCGATCTGTTCACCATCATTAATACTTTGGGTGATTGTGGGAATGATGGCATCTCCATATATTGCAGTGATGCTATCCAAGAATGGCTCTTCAGTACCAAAAAATTGAGCCATAAACCAATCACGTAAGGTGAACTTTAGCCATGTTGTGTCAAATGCAATTAATGCCCCTTCAAAGACAAACTGTAAGCGCCCGCCAGTGGCATTATCCATCAATCGCTCAGTTAAAGATTCGACAATATCTTGTTCGGCGATATTACGACTTTCTAGTGGCACTCGCCCACTTACAAGGGGAGAAAGTACCCGCAAGCGCCAGCCATTTTCGGGTTCCCATTGTTGGCGAATTCCTGCTTCTGGATCGATGATAATCTCTATTGAATCTGGTAAAGCGGTACAAGTCATCCATTGGCATGTGTTGCCAATCCATTCATCAAGACGTTCAGCTAGTGGCTCGGCAAATTGAGCATCTAGATCGTAATATGTCAGACTATATTGACCGCGTGTAATGGTATTTTCATCACCCCAAAATGTCCAATCTTGGGGGACATGCCGCCAACCAGCGGATGGATCATTCCCTTCGGTTGTTTCAGGTTCATAATTCCAATAAAACCATGCTTGTTGGTAGCGTAGTCCATCAATTTCTTCCTCAATGATGACCCGCCCACGTTGCTCATCAATATCAATTGAGACAATGTTAGTTTCTGGTGAAAGCCGCCCTGCTTGCTTCAGGGTTTGGTATTCTGTAAAAAGGTTGCGTTGCGCTTCAATAAATGGCGGGCTAGCACTGCGTTGAATATCCATATAGGCATTGAAGTTGCCAATCCGAATAGCGGCAAGTTCGGCTTCGACCGCAGCACGAAGGTTATCTTCTACACGTTGTTCAATTTCGTTGACACGCCACACCAAAAAGCTGATGACACCACAAACAACCAACGCCACAAACGCCATTGCAGTTAATAATTGCCACCGCATTCTACGGCGTCGTTTGCGATTTTCTGGATCTTCTGAATACTGTTGTTGGGTGCTATCGGCTTCGATTTGCCAATCTAATTGAATGCCCATGAAACGCTATCTTTTGCTTTGCATTGTAAGGAGGCAAGTGTAACGAGTTTTGTTATCTGCTACAATAGCCGAAACTCATCCCCTCACCCAACGCTATTGAATTAAAGGTTGCTCAGATGGCTTCACTATTACAACAACAAATTGCTTACTATCGGGCACGCGCTACAGAATATAATGAATGGTGGCTGCGCCAAGGTCGTTACGATCGAGGTGAGGAACAAAATCAATTATGGTTCCAAGAGGGGGCAATGGTTCGAACGGCGTTACACCAGTTACCTACTCAAGAGCATATTTTGGAGATAGCCGCCGGGACAGGGTTGTGGACTCATGAACTCTTAAACTTAGGGCAACGTATCACAGCAATTGATGCTGCACCTGAAATGATCGCCATTAATAAACAAGAAGTGGCGTCAGAGCGTGTATCGTATATCGAGTCTGATATTTTTGCGTGGCAACCCACCGAACAATATGACATGGTATTCTTTAGTTTTTGGTTGTCCCATGTTCCCCCTGAAAAATTGAATCCGTTTTTGCAGACGGTTTACAATGCACTTAAGCCTAATGGATATGTGTTTATTTTAGACTCTCGTCGGGTGGATAGCTCCACGGCAACCGATCAGGTTATTCCCGAAACTGGAACCTCTTTACAGCGTAAACTGAATGATGGGCGGACATTTGAAATTGTGAAAATTTTTTATGACCCTCATGTTTTGCAAACAACATTGACTGATATTGGTTGGCAAGCTGAAGTCAAAACAACGCCCAACTTTTTTATTTATGCGCAGGGGCAAAAGCAGGGTTAGCGTTGCCATCCCGCTAAAAATGCTCGAAAGCTTTGTTCGAATTGAGCGTTTAAATCTCCGCCACGTCGTAATTGTTGTCCAATTTCTAAACTTACCCACCCATGTAAAAAGGCATATGCACCGCGTAGTGCAGCTAGTGAATCTTCTTCATCTACTAATTGAGCGAATAAGGCTTGTAATGGTAAAACCAGTTGGACTTGTGTTTCAAAATCAGGTTTGATGTCAGCATTACTACTCATCGATAATTCATAACAGACAGGATGTTGATGGGCATATTGACGATAAGCACGTGCAAGGTTCAATAAGCGTTCAACCAAAGGGACATCACTATCAGATGCTACCATCATAGCGTCAACTAATTCACGAGAAGTAATTTCATTCATAGCCAGTAGCATCGCATTTTTGTTTTTAAAATAGCGGTACAATGATGGGGCTTTGACACCGAGAGTATCTGCTACGACGCGTAGTGTGACCGCATCAATACCTTGTTCTTCTATGATTGTACGGGCAGTCTCAACAATTAGATCATGGTTAATTTGGGATGGATAGGGCATAGACTAGGTTCATTTCTATTTGGTCATTTGAGGCACGTTTACCGTACCTCGTTTATTATCATACTATTTTATAATTTTATACGTTGTTTAAAAACTCAATGATGATTGGGGTTGTTTTTTCTGGCATTTCGGATTGTGGATAATGTCCCGCATCATCAATCAAGGCTAATTGGCCGCCCGTTTGTTCAACCATATAGTTCGCTTCTGCAATAGGATCAGGAAAGTCTGGATCGGCGGTTCCCATAACGACTAAGGTCGGAGCTTGGATTTTGCTCAAGCGTGTTTCTGATGGTTTGCGGCTTGTACTTCCATATTTTTTGACAACATCAAAACGCCCTTTTTCTTTGAGGCCATCAACCAATTGTTTTAGATATGTATCAAAGTCATCAGGTTTTTGGGTGGGGAACATCGTTGGGTAGAAGGCTTTCCATGCTTGCACCCGCCAAGGATTATTCATCATGACCCACATGAGGGCCTGCATGATGGGGTTGACTTGTGGATCTCTGACAAATGCCCCAATAAGTATTAACGATTTTATACTGTCGGGATGTTCTGCTGCTGCCCAAACCATTGCAGCAGGTGAAAATGATGTGCCAATAACATGTGCAGCACCACCGCCAAAGTGTTGGATGAGTGCCATAATATCGTTACCGACAGATGGTACATCATAGCTTGCCCATCCTAGACTGGAGTCTCCTTGCCCACGTAGATCAACGGCAACGGCATGGTAGCCTGCTTTGACAAGTTCTGGGGCAAGGTAGCGGTATTCGTGTCGCAACGCTCCCATACCGGGCAACATTAGCACTAAATCACCTGTGCCACCATAATCAGTGTATGCTAATGTGCCTTGCTCGTGTTTCATATGTTGTGTGGTCATGGTCATTTTCCTTTAGATTTTCGCTTTTTGCTTAAAGGCTATCATTGTTAGTCTTTAAGGTTAATATAGTTAGTTTTTGTTTGTTTGTCAAGCTTTTGGGATTATTGAGCAGGCGTTAGTGGTTAAGCTGTGGGGGCGGGATGGTCACTATCAGAAGCTGTGGGTGTGTCTAAAACTGTCCATCCACAATCATCACAACCAACAATTTCATGATCACGAGTCACTTGTAAAGCGCGGGGGCGACAATGCAACTTGGGGGCGTTAGGGCATTGTGAAAACCGCCAATCATCACGGGTGTGGCGCTCAAACAAACGAATTAGATCAACATTCGTGAGTTTGCCATAAGTAGCTTCTACACCCATACCACGCAATGCACGAATCAACATAAACCGCATCACAGAAAGCAAGTTCCCTGTTTTTTCACGCTCGCGCTCTAATTCGTTGATTTGTCCTTTGAGCGCTTCTAACTGCCAATGGAGTTTAATAATGTCAGTTTCGTATTCATGTTGCATGGCTCATCATCCTGTCCCTATCGGTCACATGGATGATCTAATCGTATCATGAATCGGCGCGATTGCGTACTAATGCGTTATAGAGATCGATTACACGAGGGTCGATTGGTTTCCGACGGGTTAATAAAAAGCGTAGTGTATTATCGACCGCTAACAACATGGTTTTATCAATATCAATAGTGACCATTGCCCGTAGTGTCTCTACGGTGGGGAAGTCGCGTTCAGGTTCTAACATGTCAGCTAAAAAAACTAATTTGTCGATCAAATTCATGTTTGGTGCACCGGTTGTATGATAGGCACATGCGGTGCGAATTTGATTATCATTTAGGTTAAATTTTTTGTTAGCTTTATGGTATGCTACCACGCCATGTAATAGCATTGGATTTTCAAATTCATAGCGCCGTACATAGATGCCAAACTTTTGAGCCTCAAGGAGCATCTTTTCACGTTCATAATGTTTTGCACCATCATGAATCCATGCAGCCAAACGACATTGCATGATGGCCTCAGGCGCCCACTGTTCTGCTAATGTTGTAACCGTTTCGACTACACGTTCTGTGTGCGCAAACCGTCGTTTTGATTCGCGCTTACGTGCCCATTCTGAAATTTTAGTTTCTAATTCTGTTGTGTACTCAGGCATAGCTTTTATTCGGAGGTGTTTTCTATGGGTTCTAAGGTCGCTTGCCCCAATGACCCACGAAACGTGGTGTGGTTTGGAGGAACTTCACGGTTCCGCAAGGTGTCTAATCCAATCTGAGTTAACATCAATAATTCCAGCGTGTTATGATTTCCATCTTGTCCATCAACTATTAAATAGCTATCACCATCCCAGACAATGGTTGCTTCTTGTTCGTTAAGAATATAGGCAGCATCAGCAAAGGCTGGAATTGGCTCAATGATGTTGGATGGCTCACTTTGCCATAGGTCATATTGTTGATTGAAGTCTGTTTGTGCAGTCGATGGTGTTTGGTAAACGAACATACTTATGAGTGCTGGTACGTCCGATTCAGGGTGTGTATATTCAACTGACATGACCAATACACTACCTTGATCTGTAAGAGTTGTTTGCTCTGTATTGAGTGTCCAATTCCCAATCATGACGGGCAAAATATCAGGCCGTAGATTGTAAACACCACTAGGGATCGCAGTTGATTGTGATTCTTCTGGTGTGTTACTTTCACATGCTGTAAACCCCAGAATGATCATATTTATCAGGAACAAAAAGCGTAATGTCTTCATAGCGCGCTATTCTAACACAAAGGCTGTATAGATACGATTTGCGGTTGTTGTTAATTCTGCCAAAGTTGTCTGTTGGTCGTTGCCAGCTAAAATACCACGTATTGCAAATATAAGCTCATCACGAATGAGATCATACCCTGTTACTGTTGGTTCTGTCATCCATTGACCTGCTGGAAAATCAGGGGGGGTAATGTCTATGCGGGCAGGTAATCCATTGTTGAGCTGTGCCCATGGTTGGCTTTGTTCTAGTTCCGCTAACCATTCGATCCACTGCCATGCTGCAGTGTGTTGGTCAGGTGTGCTGCGGAAAATAACCAAACTTGGGGCGGTAAGGTTTAAAATAACACCATCATTGGAGGGAATACCACTGATTGTTATTGGAAACGGATTTGCAAAAAATTGTTGAATCGCAAATTCAACAAACGGGCGTGCGCTACTTGAATCAAGGTAAAATAGTGTTTGACCGCTTGCAAATCGTGTTTGGATGCTATTGCGATCCCCTAGTGGTAAATCCGCACACCCTTGTGCAAGGAGTTCTCTGATGAAGTCAATGGTGTTACGTAAGGCATCTTGTTCGAAATCGAATTCCGATGGATTGAAAAATAGCATCGGTTGGCTGGTTGCCAATATCCATCCTGCATCTAATGTTATATCGAGCGCTGTACCGTCAAATGCACATGCCATCTCAACCCATTCCTCACGGTTTTGCGGCGGGCTGTTATATCCTAATGCTTGGAGCTGATTGAGATTGGTATATAAAACTGGGCTGGATCGATGTAATGGAATGCCCAATTGTTGGTTATTGTGGGTATCCTGTTCCCAAATTTCGGGATGAAAATCGGTGGGTGCTAGGGACGATTGTTCGATATGGGGGGTTAGATCAATTATATTATTCCCTAACTGATACAATGCTGCATGGCTGGGTAAAACAAACGCGACATCAGGTTGGCCGCCATTAACTAAGGCTCCTAAAATAGCATCATGTTGATTGTAATAAGTTGGAAACAATTCAACTCGTACATGAATACCCGATTGAGTGTTATTGAATAATTCTGCATGATGTTCCCAAAAATCAGCACGCATATCATCTGCATAATGATGCCAGAATATGATTTCAGTGGGTGAATTTGATTTGGCATGAACACCTGTCAAAAAACTGAATAGAACCAATAGACTACAGAAATATTTCATGGGGAGTCGCTAGTGTGTAATGAATATAATTATACTCATGATTGTGAACCATAAATTTAAAATTCGCGCTTGTCGATTTTAAGAACTGCTGTTAAACTGTTGACCTGTAACTCATACATGGCGGCTATGGTGTAGGGGTTAACACGTCTTACTGTGGATAAGAAGATCGAGGGTTCAAATCCCTCTAGCCGCCCTCAAGCAAAAAGCGCCCTTTAGTGGGCGTTTTTTGATCTATCTATTTCATCTCACGTAATTTAACGCTTTCACGTGCTTGTTTTTGGCGCAAACCATTATTGTTATTAACTATTGTCCGCAATCGCAAAGATTGAGACATATAGAGTGGTGAAAATGTAAATGTGTCTTCTGCTTTGAGTGGTGGCTCAATCATAAGATTATCCTGTTGTATATTGTTGGGTGTTGATTTGGATTCGGTAGCGTCGGTGGTTACAACATCAAATTCACCTGTTGAACGCTTGATGACTTCATCTAACGCTTGATTGTCTGCTTTGCTAGGGGGAGCAACCCCAAATGCTTCCCAAATTGAAATTTCGCCGGTGTCTTGCATATTTGTTGGGGGCGGTAATTCCTGAGTGGTGGTGTTATCTGCCGTTGCAGTCGGCTTTGGCGGTTCTTCAGCAGGGGCAGGAGGGGCTTCTTCACCAACTTCATCCGCAAACCGTACTCGTGACAGATCAACTTTAGGCGTATTTTTAGGTGGTGTTGCTTTCAAACTTTCGGGCATTCCGGGTGGGAGTTTACTATCTGATTCAGTTTGTGTTGGTGAGAGTGCCGTAACAGGTTTTTGATCTGTTGCTATCGGTAGAGGGGTGGGGGAAGATGGTATAGGTACGGCTGGCATTGGGTTTGCAGGTGATGGGGTGGGTGTTTTTTCTGCTGGTGGGGTATTGTGTATAGGCGCTGATGAGGCAACGGGTGCTGGAGTTTGTTGTTGATAGATGGCTTCTTGCAGGCCCTCTGGTTTACGTGGTTGGGTGTCTGCCGCAGAATCTGTTACGGGAACCATAATTGGTTGTGTTGACGAGCGGACAATCTTTTGAACAGGCTGTAGGGTTTGCCGTTTCCGTTGTTCAACGTTGTAGCCCATCATTTCGATGATACGGCGCAAATTGCGTAAGCTGTCGGCCGTTTCTTCTTCTAGTTCTGCTTTGCCACCGATTCTATTTAATATGCGATTGATAATGCCTTTGGGATGATAGGTAATTGTCCACTGAACAACTGTGCCTTCTGGAATAGCCTGTAGACGAAGGCGACTTGTCCATTCGCTGTATTTTTTGGCTTCAGGCATATTATATTCATACCCTAAACCTTCATACCATGCGGTGATTTCTTCTAACTTTGATTGCCCCCGATCGGTAATGCATTGGCGTCGTGTTCCTAATCCAAATTGACGGGGGGTTAAAAACTGTACTTGTTGACAGTCCACTCGCCATTTTGGTAATTGGGTTGAGTCAGCTAATATTGCCCATACAGCATGGGGTGGTGCGGGTATCAAAACGCGCTGGTCAATCAGCGTTGCCACAACTTCTATCCTCTGATGCTTGTTTCTGCCAACATATTAACGCCAAATGATTCACCTGTCCAATTTCTATTGAGATTTGAGGGGGGTATGGTGTTTTATATGGCGCATATACCACACGCTGATCTTTTTTGTATGTTCTAAAATTATGGCATTATCCAAGTATTAAATAATGGCGCCAGCCATATATACCCAAGACTCATGCTCAATACGATGCCTAAGCCCCATTCAAGTAATCCTGAGCGCGTTTGCCAAATAGGGGATTCAATTCTGTAACCCCAATATAGCCGAGGCAGGGCTAACAAGGGGGCGAGCCAGACGCCACCCACCATACTCACGACCACCATACCACTGCGTTCAAGATAGCCCCAAATCTGCCATTGCTGCATATAAAAAATCATTTCAAACCAATTGCTCCACCAGCTAACTTCATAAACGCGCGTCATGATAATGATGACAGTTGCAAATGAAACCCCAAATAATTCAAAGTTGCTAATGGCGATGTCTGGATGGTCACCAAGGTGCATTTGAATAATGAGGATAAGCCCAATATGCAAGGTTTGATCAACAAAGTATCCAATCGTAAGCCATTGTGGAAAGTTGTGATTAAAGCGGGCTTTTCCCCAATCTTGCAGAGTATGGATGACATATAACCCTAAAATATAGGGCAGCATGACAGCAAGGTAAGGTGAAACAGCCAGAAGGCTAACAACCAAGATAATGCCCGTATGAATCAATAAGCCATCTATCCAATGGCTTTTTCGGCTTGCTATCCATTGCGTTTGTAACAGGTAGTCGCCTGTAAAATGTGCCAATAATAAATGTGGGATAATCATCACCATTCATTTCATGTTAAACTAGAACGCATTGTATATGATATGGTGATGTCACGGCAACGTGCCCGGTCCGTCAATTGTTTTTAGTTTTCTGGTAGCAACTTTGCTAGGGTCTACCTTTCACCTTATTGTGGGGGGAGATGCCCGCCGCCTAGCCTTGTTTTTGTTAACAAGCTGGGTCGGGTTTGCTTTGGGGCAAATTATCGGTGATGTCTTGATGATTGATGTCTATAATATCGGGGCAGTGCACATGTTTAGCACGATGAGCGGTGCCATGAGCAGTTTGCTGGTAATGTGGATCCTGACGCGCCAAATGCAACCAGATGATGAGGAATAATCCCCATGACAGAACGTAAAAGTCGTATAGAACGCCTTCAACACTATTGGGAAGCGCGAAACCCAATAGAAAAAGCTGCTTACGTTGTTGGTGCTGTCGTTGGCTTGTTTTTATTAACCCTAATTTTTGCCTTGATTATTGGTTTAGGGTTTGGCGAAACCGATAGTATTGCTGATTCTATAGCGATTGTCCGTGATCTGTTTTTGATTTTGTTAGCCCTGCAAGCGATGCTAATGAGTATTGCTCTCATTGTTGTAATGCTCCAATTGGCAACATTAATTAATCTGATCCAAAATGAGCTACAACCAATTGTCAAAAATATGCAAGACGCTGCCCAAACAATGAAAGGGACTACTGAATTTTTAAGCGAACAATTAGCGACCCCTGTCATTGAAGGTAGAGCCATGTTTGCTGGTTTAGGGGCTTTTTTCCGTGAAGTGCGGGGAATCCGTAAATCAACACAGAAAAAGACCAGTTCAAAGGATGCGCATACTACCGGATCCACAAAAGATACAACGCCCGACAAAACAGATGCGAAAGATGCGGAAAGTACAGACTGATGAGCAAAAAAAAATCTTCGTCAGAATCTCACAATATAACCTTTTTTCAAGGTGTTTTATTGGGGGGGGTAATCGGTGCCTTAACGACATTATGGTATACCCCCATTAACAATCGTCGGATTGTTGCTACATTACGTGAGCAAGTAGAAGCCACAAAAACGGTATTACAGGGTGAAAGTGTGGAGCAGTCTTTGCAACACGGTAAAGCATTAGCCCATCATCATCGTGCTAGTTTGGCACAATCTATGGATGATGAACATTAAAGGAGCTGTCATCCATGCAGAAAATTTTTACCCTGTGGGGCAGAGTCGTAGAACCCCAGAATACGCCGATGGATGTTTATTTTCGGGCTAAATTACTACTGCGGGCTATCGTTATATTTTTTTTTGTGTTCATTTTCAATGTCTTATTTTTACTATATTCTGACAACGATCCATTACCCAATAGAATAATCCTACTCATACTCATATTAAGCATATCAAGTTATAGCTTTACTAAAACTGGTTTTTATGCAATTGGTGCGCCGCTAGTCATTTATGGTGGAACATTTATTATACTAGCGATTTCGTTTAACTCGACCCCGCACGAATCTATTCATACCTTACACTATCTAGTGCTGTTGACCTATTTGAGTGCAACTTTATTATCTGAATGGCACACTATTTTTATTTCTATTGGTCATCTTCTTGCTATTCAATTATTAAATGTATATTTTGATTTGATATCTAACCATGATCTTTTGGTAATTAATGTTTTTCTTTTATCAGTGTCAATTCCGTCAATCATGGTGTCACTTTATTTGAAGCGCCAAAATCGTCAAGAAAACCAGCAATTAGCAGTTAGTCGGGATCGCTATCAACACCTGTTTGACTCAAACTTATTGGGCATGTTGACTCATGATGGTGTTACCGTGAAATTAGTGAATGATGCAACTGCCAATATTTTTGGCTATCCAAGTGCCGAACTATTGATTGATAAACCTATTGCTGAGTTATTGCATCCGGAAGATGCTGAAGCTGTTGATAGATTTGTGAAAACTAAAATGTTAACGGGAGAAATTAAAAATCTCCGTAGCGAGTTACGAGTATATGCTTACAATGGCCAGCTTCGCTATGTAGATACCTATAGTTCGGTGTTAACACCTGATAACGAGGCCGCTCAACCTCAGATACTTGCTAGCTTTGTGGATATTACTGAACCAAAGCAAGCGCTAGCCAATGCTCAGCGTCGTCAGATATTTGATGGAATTGTACGGGGTATCTCATCTGAATTTATTTTTGGGCGGTCTGGAAATTTAAATAATTATATCCAACTGATGATTCGGCAAATTGGCGAGTTTGCAAATGCTCAACACGCCTTTTTAGTTTTATTTAAAGAAATCCCTGACCTTGCGCTTAAAGATAATTATTATTGGCATCAAACCCAAAACCACAATTTGCCATCCCTGCCATCTGATAGTTTTTTATGGGCATATGAACATTTAGGCGATGAATCATTCGAGCATCAGCGCCCAAAAACTAATGACGCTAAGCCGTATTTTTATGAAGTGCCTATCAATTATAAAGGTGAGGTATTGGGTGTTGTGGGGGTTTGTACGGAACCCGAAACAGGTGCTAAAGATTTTGAATGGGATATTGATACACCAATTTTATTGCAAATGGTGGCAGAAATTTTTGCAAATTCACTTTCACGTCAAATTACAGAATATAAATTACGGTATCATTTAAAAATTGACCAGATCGTGACGATGGTATCAGCTAATTTCATGAATGCTACCTTAAATGATATACCGCAAGGAATTCATGATGCGTTAGCACATGTAGGGCAATTTTTGAAGGCAGAACGCGGATATATTGTGTGGCGTCGCGAACACGTGGAAATCTATGATTGTGCTTATGAATGGCTTGCCCCCGAAGCGCTAAGCCGTCAGGAGCATTTTAATGGGATTACCCAACAGGATATTGCTTTTACATGGAGTTTGCAGCAACTTCGTAAAAATGAACTTTACTATATAGAAAATGTGGCGACTTTAGGAGATGATGTTCCTACAAAAGCTGAAATGCAAGATCTGGGAATTCACTCTCAAATCTTGATCCCCATGATTTATCAAGGGCAGTTATTAGGGTATATGGCGTTTGAGTCAAGTGAAAATCCCTTGATTTGGTTTGAGGGGGTGATCCCTGCCTTGAAGATTATGGGCGAAATTGTTGCTACATCACTCGCACGACAACGTTATGAAGAAGATTTGGAACAACACACCCGTACACTGGTCGTACTGAATGAAGTTGCTCGGGTGGTGTCTCATACAATTGAAATCGAACCCTTGCTAGACAGTATTTCACAGCTTATCTGTCAAGCATTGGATGCTACTAGTGCGTATATAACTGAAGTGGATTTTGTAAACCAAAAATTTTCGGTTATTGGCGAATATATTGCAGATACAGCATCTGAGAAAGAGCAAATTTCGGATCGCGGGGTGCAATATTCATTGAAAGATTCACCAGAGATTGCTATGTTTTATGAGGGGAATTCAAATATTTCTGAATGGGTTGTTCATGCTGGTGATGCCAATCTATCAGTACATGACAAAGAACAAATAGAGGAGTATGGTGCTAAGTCTGTATTACGATCTTTATTGATTAGCGATGGTGAGATTAACGGAATTTTAGAGATATGGGAAACCCGCCACAAACGAGAGTTTTCTGTTTATGAACACCGTTTGATTCAAGGCGTCGCTAGCCAAGCAAGCGCCGCATTACGGCGTGTTATATTGTACCGAGCCTTACAAGAGAGCCAGCGTCATAATGCGCGGATTCTAGATGCTTTGCCAGACCTTGTTTTGCGCCAAAATAAGCTCGGGGTCTATCTTGATGTCAAAGCGAATACAACAGCGGATACAGCGAAGCTACAACCCTTAGTGGGGCAACAACCACAAGATACATATTCTGACCCTGTTGCTGCAGTCATGCTGGGTTACATCCGAGCAGCGTTGATGTACAAAAAAATTCAAATTTTTGAATATCAAACTGAAGAACAGCTTCATTACGAAGCGCGAATTGTACCTGTTGGTGATGATGAAGTGTTAACGTTTATTCGTAACATCACAGAGCGTAAAGCGGTTCAAAGCAGGGAGCTTGAATTGCAATTAGAACGTGAGCGGGTCAAAATTTTAGAGAACTTTATTAGTGACGCGTCTCATGACTTAAGAACACCCATAACAAATTTAAAATCACGTTTGTATTTATTGCAACGTGCTAAAAATGCGGAAGCCCAAGCACGTCAAATTGGTGTGATGGAATCTGAGATTAATCGGTTAGAACGCCTCATTGAAGACTTATTAACGATGTCACAATTAGATGGAAAAGCCTTGAATGTGGTGCCACTCAATATAACGAGCATGATCCATGATATTGTTGAGGCGAATCAACTTAATTTGCAAAAGAAAAGCTTGAATCTTGAGCTTTCTATCGCTCCGATACTGCCTATTATTGAAGTTGATGCAAATGGGATTAATCGTGTTATAACCAATTTGTTTGTCAATGCCATTCATTACACGCTTGAAGGGGCGATTCGTGTAGAAGCATTTTCCCATCGTGAGGGAATTATGGTTCGTATTACCGATACAGGTATTGGTATCCCTGATGAAGATTTGCCACGAATTTTTGAACGATTTTACCGTGCGGACAAAGCGCGGAATACAGATCGGGGGGGCACAGGGTTAGGGTTAGCTATCGTAAAAAAAATAGTTGAGCTACACTTTGGTAAGATAACAGTTGATAGTCAACCAGATGTTGGGAGTACCTTTAGCGTGTGGTTACCACTGACGCAACCTCAATAGAAAGATTGCTTGATGTTTGACTTAGAACAATTTTGTACTAATCATCCACATCGTGCTGCTATTGAAAAATGTGAAGTTTGCGGCAAGCCGCTTTGTGGATATTGTTTATATTACAGTCAAGATGGGAAACGTTTGTGTGAAGAACATGCCAAACTTGCCGAGTCATCAGGTGATAAAATATATCCGCCTGCCGCATATGCTGATGGCATTAACCTTGCACAAGTGGATGCCACCCGAAATGTTGAACAATATGCAGAAGAAGAATTAAACCAACTATTCAAACCACGTAAAAACGAAAATCCTGTGTTGTATCGCGGGAATAATGCAGATTTAAATGCCTTTGTTGCCATGTTGTTAGGCATTTTTGGGGTGATGTCTTGCTGTGGTGCGTATATCTGTTTTCCCTTTATGGCGGTTTTAATGGCGGTTTTTGCTCTATTAAATGCCTCAGATTCGGTCGATCCCAATCGGACTCGTCAACAAGCTATTATTGCGTTGTTAACCGGAGGGGGGATCTCGGCTGGTATTGTAATGTGCATTGGTGGATATATTTTGCTATTTAGTGTTGCAGCTGCAACCCCTACGACATTCATTACTACACCATATATATTCCCAACTAGTACCATTACACCCATCCCAACTAATACGCCACAGATTGGTGAGCCTTTTGATGCAGATAAACAAGAAGAAACCACTGGTGGCGGGGTGATGCCATCACTGCCAACCCCAGAGCGTACCCCCACTCCCCCCATCTTTAACCCACAAGACGGAGGGAATGTATTCGACATACGTCTGACGTCATGATCGCTTAATCACCCATGGCGATCCCTAAATGGCGAGCCGTATCGATCCATTGGTGGTCAAGGGGAACGTTTTTACGTTTGCCTACTACTTCTTCTAGTGGGCGTGGGACTATTTTGCCGCCTTGAATTGTCATCATTACGCCAAAGGTTCCATCATTAACTGCATGAATGGCTGCTTCGCCAAGTTGTGTTGCTAATAAGCGATCTGCCGGGGAGGGGGTTCCGCCACGTTGTACATGCCCTAAGATTGTTACACGTGATTCTAACCCTGTACGCTTTTCAAGTTCAGAAGTTAGTTCTTTCGTGCTTTGTGAGCGTTCACGTTCAATGTCAATAATTTGTTTTTTGAGTTCTTTGCGGCGTTCTTTATCGTCGCTTGCCTCTCGTTCTTGTTCTGCGGCATTCAGGCGTTTGGCAACATCTTCAGACATCGCACCCTCAGAAACAGCCACGATACTAAATCGTTTTCCACCTTGGCTACGTTTATTAATGGCTTCGGCAACTTTATCAATGTTGTAGGGGATTTCAGGAATTAAAATCACATCAGCGCCGCCAGCAATACCAGCCCCTAAAGCTAACCAGCCAGTGTTGTGTCCCATGATCTCAGCAACAATGATCCGATGATGACTATGGGCAGTACTATGTAATCGATCAATAGCTTCTGTTGCAATGATAAGTGCAGTGTCAAAACCGAAAGTAATTTCGGTGCCATAAATATCATTGTCAATTGTTTTGGGTAAGGTGATGATATTTAAGCCATGTTGATGGAGCCGATAGGCATTTTTGGCGGTTCCACCACCACCTAAGCAGATAAGTGCATCAAGGTGTAAACGCTCATAATTGTCCACCATGACTTGCGTCATATCCATTTTTTTGCCACCAACAGGCATTTTATGCGGCTTGTCGCGGCTGGTGCCTAAAACCGTTCCACCAAGTGTGAGTAGCCCCGAGAGCCGCCCCTCTTCATTCATGCGGACGAAGCGACTTTGCATCAAGCCTCGAAACCCATCTAGAAACCCTATTGTGCGTATACCATAAGCGTTCATACCCGCTTTACCAATGGCACGGATAGCTGCATTAAGGCCAGGTGTATCACCGCCTGCCGTTAAAACACCAATTTGTTTTGCCATAAATTCATACTCCTTTGATTAAAATACCGATACACTACTAATTATTTTTTTCAGTAAGACACCTTTTATTGATGACCCGAAAAGTTAATCTGCCATTACCGCCAACTGACGGTGGTAATTACCGCTTACCAACCAGCTGATACCATCTCGGTAGGTAAGCTCAATTACCATGTTCCCGTCAGCCGCTCCGCCGCCCTTCGGGTTGGCGGTAATGGGCGATGCCTTGCTATCGTGATACGCCCTTCGGGCTTCTCCGCGCCCTACGGGCGGCGGTAAATCACGATACCACTACTTATGTCTTCGCTTATAAGTAGAATGGCATCGCCCATTCAAGTGATTAAATCTTGTTAAGCGCTTAAAAAAGATTTTAAAGTGATCTAATGTAATACCATATCGTTGATTATGACAAATTGGTGGTGTAGTGTTCTAACATAACATTGATGTGCATCTAGCGAGAAATACCGCTATGATTGAAGCATCACATAACAGATACTTGAGAGAATGATGAAATACACAAAATTGTATCCAGCAGTTGGATTCGTAATGGCAGGGGCGGCAGCAACTTTATTAAAACACCCCGCAGTGCGCCAGATCCCGAATACTGTGGCGCAAATGATGTTAGAAAACTTTAATCAAAAACGGTTAAGTACGCCCCAAAAAATGGATTATGTGATTTTAACATTACCGTCTGTGTTACCCGCTTTTCCAGAACAAGTGAATCCGATTCAAGCCCGCCTTTTTGGTGCTCCTCCGATGAGCCAAGTGGAGTTTGACTTAACGTTGCGCCGCATTGAGTTAGACCCACGTATTAAAGGTGTGGTATTACGGCTCTCAGGGTTTGCAATGTCAATGGCTGACTTACAAAATGTCCGAGATAGTATTTTACGGTTTCGGGAATCTGGTAAGCAGGTGGCAACATTGAGTTATGCCTATGATACAGCTAGTTATTTTGTCGCCAGCGCAGCAGATCAAGTACTTTTGCAATCTGGTGGGACGTTATATACAACAGGATTGTCGCGTTCTGTTACCTTTATGAAAGATGGGTTAGCGGCGGTTGGTCTAGAAGTTGAACGGGTTGCGGTTTCGCCATATAAAACGGCTATGGATACCTTTGCTGAGCAAGATATGTCCCCTGAATTACGCCAACAGATGGACTGGTTATTAGATTCAGCATTTGAACAAGTTGTGAATGCGATTGCTGACGGACGCTCAATGAATGTTGACGATGTACAACTGATGATCGATCAGGCTCCCCATACTGATTTTGAAGCATCTGAGCATGGGTATGTGGATGGGGTCGTGAATGCGGAAGGGCTGTCTCAATTTTTTGAGATTAATGCTGAAATGATTTTAGATTGGGAGCAAGCCCAAAATCTTGTGCCAATTATTTGGTATCCGCGTCCTGAAAAATATGTTGGCGTATTACATTTGGCTGGAACAATTGTGGATGGTGAAAGTGCCAAGCCTCCTCGAGATGTTCCAATGCCATTTGTTGGAAGTCAACGGATTGGTAGCGAAACAGTCGTACAGCAAATTCGTCATTTAATGAAACAAGAATCTCTAGCCGCACTCGTTGTACAAATAGATAGTCCGGGGGGCTCAGCCACTGCGTCTGAAGCGATTGCATCTGCGCTCGACGAACTTGCTAAAACACGCCCTGTTGTGGTGTTTATGAATGGTGTGGCTGCGTCTGGTGGATATTATATTAGTACCCCTGCGCAATGGATTGTGGCACAAGGTGGAACGATAACCGGATCAATTGGTGTTATTTCTGGTAAAGTGACAGGTGGAGAATTACTGGATAAATTACGGTTTAATGCGGTAACGTTGAAGCGTGGCGCAAATGCTGATATTTTTGATACCAATCAAGGATTTACGAAATCCCAACGCGAAAAAATTGAAGCTGGTATTTTACGAACTTATGAACAATTTAAAGCACGGGTCGCAACTTCACGTGATATGCCGTTAGATGATGTAGAACCTTTGAGTGGTGGGCGTGTATGGACTGGTCAACAGGCACTTGAACACGGATTGATTGATGAAATTGGTGGGTTGGCTACTGCATTGGCGAAAGCTCGTGAGTTAGCTAACTTGCCAGAAAAATCACCCGCGTTTATGGTATCGCCAGATAAAAAACCCTTAGCACCACAATTAGCTGCACAAGTTGATCCCGCAGCCATGTTACGGTATTGGCAAGAGGGAACACAATTGATATTAGATGGAAAAGCCCAAATGCTCATGCCCATGCGTTGGCAAGGGTTCTAACCTTCATTCTATCAATCAATAATTTCATACTTTCCATACTCAGCGGCTTCATGCCGCTGTTTGCATTCTAACTACTATGTTTTGCAGGATTCGTAGCAGAAGGTAGAAAATATTTTTTATTAGATTATTTGGTGTTTAGTTGGATGAAATTTGCGAATTTTTTGAAAATTGGGATAAAACTAGTTTTTTTTGGGATAAATCGTGTAGAATGGAAAAAATAGACTCACTGATTTGGGAAAAATTGGGATATGTTGCGTGATTATGTAATTAAACAAGAACGAAAGGCAAAACAGTTTGACGCACGCCATCAACGCAGTCAACGGCGTGTGATTGTTCAATATGATGAGCAATTATACCCATCCTTGCCACCACATCCTGTATTATTCCCTGTATTAGAGGCAGGGTTTGAGGATGGGGTATATTATCATGTAACACCTTATTATGGTGAACAAACCTTACACCAAGTATTGCAAGAAACTCAGTTGCCTCACAAAGAAATCGTCTATGCGATGCGTCTAATCGGTGCAGCTTTTTCCCATGCACATTTTTATGATATTTTGCATTTAGCATTTTCGGCTCATTCAGTTGTTGTAGATGGTTTTGCGAACCTATATGTTCAAGATTTTGGTCGAAAGCCCACTAATCTAGCGCCCGAGCAGTGGTTAGGGCAAACTGTAAGTCCACAAACTGATGTTTATGCGCTTGGGTGTTTGCTTTATCACATGATGATTGGGCATGAATTATTCGGGTTTGATGTCGAGCAAGTTCGTCGTGATGCTCATTTGTACGAAATGCCTTCAATCCCAGTTACAGTCAACTCTGATGTTGCACATATTTTGAATAAGTCGCTGGCTAAATCTCCTCAGGAGCGATTTGCGACTGTGCGTGAGATGGTTAACGCTATTGTTGAAACATTGCGACCCGAAGAATCTTATGTACCCGTTGATTTGCCACACCTTGAAGCACCGCAGGTACTCTGGACGACACATCCCCAAACATGGTCAATCGATGCGCCATTAATCGCTATTGATGGACAGTGGGTAGCGACAACATATTCCATTTTTCATATTCAAAGTACTGAGATACAACCTGTTGATATTCAAAATGGGATTACTTGTTTTGTAATGGATAATGAAACCCCTGTAATTGGGTATCAAGATGGAACATTACAAATTGGTGATCGAATTATCCATGCACATCACGCCCCATTAACTTGTTTGTCTGTCCGTGATAATTGCTTGTTAAGTGGAGATGAAAATGGATTGCTCATCTTGTGGCAGGCGGGGCAGTTACGCACTAAGCTTTTTACAGGCGGCGGCGCGGTACGTAGTTGTGCTTTGGGGGATGGCGGGCATTTAATCCTCGCAGGGTTTGATGATGGTGCTTTACGCTTATATGATAGCGATGCAGGCAAACAAGCTCAAAACTTTATTGGGCACGCATCAGCAGTCACAACTTGTAATTTGCTTGGTGGGGTCGTTATTTCTGGTGATGAAACGGGGCAAGTCTTTTATTGGGATATTTTGAACCAAGACCCTGATGAAGCCCTACTCCCTCATGTAGAAGCGATCGTTGAATGTGATTTGTTATGGATTGAAGATGCGCTAGTTGCGGTAGTTGTTTCCTCAGATGGTATGGTTCGTGTATGGCATCTATCCCGATTGGCTATTTTATCTGAATTTTCCGCGGCAGAATGGGTTTTAGGTGCTTCGGTCGTTGACCATCATATCTATGTGGGGACTGATTCCGCTGTTTTGTGCTGTCCATTAGTATCATTACCATTCGATGTGCCACTACACACTGTTGTGCGTGGGGAGTCAGATACTGTTTGGGTCGGAGGAGAATCCTTGACGCAACTTAATGCAAAAACTGGTGAGCACCTTCGTGAATGGGGTGGGCATGATGCAACACTAGCACAGATTTTGCCATTTCAAGAGGGGATGCTTGTTGGGGATGTGAATGGCGGCTTACGATACCAAAAAGGGCAGCATACCATCTGGAAAACCAGTGCCCATGATGATGAAATACGGTTCTTGCTAGCCATTGATCATGATCATGTTGTGTCTGGTGGTGCCGATGGGCAATTGATGTTGTGGCATATGATGACAGGGCTTCGGAAAAGTATTGTGTCTGCACGTTCAGCAGATTTATTATGTGCTGTATGTCATCAAGATCAGCTATTGGTAGGTACTCAAGAAGGACATATTACTGTTTGGGATATTCAGCGGGGTGTTTTGGTGGAAACAAAGGCTGCTATTGGGATTCCTGTAACCGCTTTAGCAGTTGCCAACAGTACGTTATGGGCAGGGTTAGCGGATGGTGGTTTATATGATGTGGATAATCAGGTTGGTTATGCCGCGCATGGTGTGCAAATTCGCAATTTGTCACAGGTCAATAATTTATTGATGACAGAATGTGATAATGAAATCGCATTTTGGCAGGGTGGAGAGTGTGTTGCCCGTGTACAAACTGAACCTCAACAGCAAACCTTGGTGATTGGCGAGAAACAGTTTTTTAGTATTTTTGGGGAAGGACATTACAGTCTTTTTTCAGCAACTTCTTAACCATTGATGCCTCTTCTTGTATAATAGACTTGTATAACATAAATGGCATAAGGATAGATTATGACTTCACCACTGGTACTCATTATTGAGGATGATCGTGATATTACATCAATGGTGGGTCATGCCCTTAAAAAATTTGATTGTGAGCTAGAAGCCATTGGTGAAGGTAATCGCGCTCTTGAGTTTTTGCATGACAATAGCCCCACCTTGGTTATTTTGGATTTAAATTTACCCTTTGTCGGTGGCGATGAGTTAATTGAATACATTCGCCAAGCCCCTCATTTAACCGATACAAAAGTAATTGTTATCACTGTGTATAAAAAAGAGAAAGTTCCATTTATGGTGGAACATGCAGATTTTTTCTTTCAGAAACCATATAATCTGACGGATTTTCGTCAGGCAGTTGGTGATATTCTGCCGACTCGCTAACGGCAACTTGCTAAGTTTGTTGTTATTTTTCATAATGGCGCGGTGATGAATAATACAGAATTGATTTTACTCATGCTTAGGCTGGTGGCTGCCGCCAGTTTGTTGTTATTTTTAGGGCTGTTAGTGTATTACATACGGCGTGATATGCTTAATCAGATTGATAAAGTTCACAAAAAAAATCTTGTTCGAGGTCAATTGGTGTCCTTAATTGATCACTCAATTAAACACCCTATTGTGACACCACTAACCCTTGGACGGGCAGTGCACAATAGTATTCAAGTTGAAGATACCACTGTATCTAATGTTCATGCTTGTGTTGTTGAACGTTTAGGACAATTATGGTTAGAAGACCAACAAAGCCGTAATGGAACAGAGTTGAATGGCATACTCATTGATGAACCCATTGTATTGTCATCTGGCGATGTAATTGGCGTGGGCAATGCACAATTTCGGGTTGAGCTAACCCACTAAGGATTAAAATGACAATGAAACAACTCCCTGTTTCCCATACACCGCCTAGTCTGAGTAATTTATTTGTGTATCCTGCTGTGGTTATTTTTGTGTTGCCTGTTGTTTGTGGGGCACTCATTATTGTTAGTACATTTATGCAAGCTCAGAATGATGTCCAAACATGGCGTGCCGAATTTGATATGGCATTGCAACAATTATGTTCTGCTGAAGATATTCAAGATATTAATGTTTCAGGTGGTGATGGGCGGGTTTATCTGGATGCCTATCAACTTGATTATCAGTGGATAGATGCTGAATTGAGTTGTACCAGCAATGGGCGAACGATTAACTGTTCCTGTAACGAATCTGAGGTTAGCATCAGTGTTTCAAAATATCAGCAAAATGAGGAGCGGTAAACGGTGGATTTAGGATTAAAAGATAAGCGTGCATTGGTAGCAGCTAGTAGTCAGGGGTTGGGGGCGGCAACAGCACTACAGTTAGCGCTAGAAGGGGCTAAAGTCGCTATTAATGGGCGTAGTGCACAAAAACTTGCTCAAACGGCTGCTTTTATCCGTGAATCAACTCAGGGAGAAATTATTGCGATCCCGGGAGATGTGTCCCGCTCTGATGATGTGCGGCGTGTTGTAGATGATACCGCTAAGCAGTTTGGCGGATTAGATATTTTAGTGACTAATTCAGGTGGCCCCAAGGCCGGAACGTTTGACGAATTGTCAGCAACCGATTGGCTAGATGCTTTTCAATTGGTGCTGATGAGCCAAGTTAATATGATACAAACTGCTTTACCTATTTTAAAGTTATCAGACACACCTACGATTTTAGCCATTACATCTACCAGTATCAAGCAACCCGTTGATAATTTAATGTTATCTAATTCAGTCAGGATGGCGGTTGGTGGTTTGGTAAAAACGCTGGCTAATGAGCTAGGGCCAAAGGGCGTGCGTATTAATGCTATTTTGCCGGGATATACGCGAACAGATCGTGTGACATATCTCTTAAAAGAACAAGCCATTAAGCAAGAACGTACTGTGCAAGATTTGCTCAAAGCACGTACTGCAACCATCCCATTACGGCGTATGGCGGAACCAGAAGAATTTGGGCGGGTGGCTGCCTTTTTGTGTTCTTCGGCAGCCTCCTATATGCACGGTGCAATGGTTCCTGTTGATGGTGGATCGCTACGGGCTACGCTTTAGACGCTAGCTAGCATTGGGTGGCTAGTTCGTCACTGACTAAAGTAGATGTCACCGATTAAATTACCGTCAATTCTGCCACCTGTAAGTTGATTAAGATCAATATCCGGCACCAGAGAACTTCGATAATCACCAATACTAAACATATAGTTCATTTGGTCACTGGCTTGTAATACATCCCATAAAATAGTTGCTGTGACGGTGCTTTGTTCTACAGAACCATCCAATCGATCCGTACATAATATGGTATACGATTCACGGAAATTGGCGTTGTCTGGGATATATTGCATATTTGCAGATACACTGCCAGTGCTATCAGCAATGAGTGAGCCTTCTATCGTAAATCCTAACGTTTCAAAATTCGTTGGTTCAGCATAACACCGACCAAGGCCTAAAACTGGCACGAATGCCCCTGTGCCTGTAATAATGCCATCTTCATCAATATTAATGGTTACATTGGTTGTATAGGCCAATTGATCCTTGTATTGAGTATTGAGCAAGTCATAACGGGCTAACAAGTTCCATGTGCCATAATACGTAATATAATCGGCATCTGCGATAGACTGTGCTTCGGTTGGGCGGGGCGTGAGGGTTATGATGACCGTTGGGCGTGCTGTTGCATCATTTGGTGGTTGGGTAGGGGGGGCTAATTGTGGTACGGGTTCGGGTTCTGATTCTTGGCAAGCTGCTAAAACCAAAACACTTAAAAGTGCATAAATTAAAAATCGGCGCATTAGCTATTTATCCGTTGTTCAATATCAACTTGTACATCATCACCATCAAATTGTGTAGCATAACGTGGAACAGGTTTAAAGGCAGGTGCGGTGGGTTTGCCTGTTTCAAGGTCAAAGCGTGCGCCATGCCGCGGACAAACAACTGCACCACCTGTTAGTTTACCATCTCCTAGATCGCCGCCATCATGTGTGCATAAGTCTTGGATGGCATAGACTTTCCCATCTATCCAAAAGACGACGACATCAACATTATCAATAGTAACCCAAATTCTCTGTTCATCTTGCAACTCGGCACGGGTTGCAATGGTTTCAAATGCCATTAACTACTTTCCTCCAATATCTCTACGTCAATCATAGCACTATTAAGCTCCCACTTGCCCGTTAAACTACAAAACTCTACAATTTTTTTATAACTACAAAACTTATGGATGGAAACAATATGTTCAAAAAAATCGCGTGGTTGAGTGCACCTGTCTTGATGACCGTCGTTATTATTGTGATGGCTAGTGGTTTTGTTCAAGCACAAGAAAATGTAAATGCCCCGCTTTATGTTCGTTTTTGTGATGATACACGATTAGGGCAAGGTACTGAACCAATTGCTGCGGAATTAAATGGTGCAATTAGTGTTGTTGAACAATTTGATGCCTTTATTCAGAACTATGAAGTTGGCGCGGTGACCGCTTTACAAGGTATTTCTGAAACTCAAGCCTTTTTAGATGCCTGGAACCAAGCCCCTAAACCCTTCAATTGCCTTGCCCCTTATTATGGCGATATTAACCAAGCGCTTTCAGAGTTATTGATTTCCATGCTGTACTGGGAAACAGGAAGTATCGAGCAGCGTGATATCCATTTCCAAAATGCACGGGTTATTATGGATCGGATTCGTAATGATAGTACTAATTCTGTTGCATACTTGGATGCAAATCCTGTAACCCAACCAGAACCCTTGGTGGTTACGGCCACACCAAACCCTGAGGATGAGGTTGTTGAAGAAGAACCCGTAGAGGAAGAAACCGCCAGCGAGTTGCGGACGAGTGAAGAATTGTCCGCCATCTTGAACACATATTTATTGGAGAATAATATTACCGTTTTGCGGAATGTTGCTGTTCAAGCGTTCCCTGACGATACGTTCATCGTCATTCAACTGGATCAATTTACTGCTGATGATGGTACAACATTTGATTATGAAAATACCGTGTTTACATTCAATGTGTTGGCTGCTGAAGTGACCACTTGGCCAGAATTAGACGATATTTCGCGAATTATCATTGAAACGTATGCAGACGAAGAACGCGTTTTCTATGTTGAATCCAATGGCGATAACTTCCGTGCGCGTTATGCAACGGACACACTAAGCCAAGAAGATTTTGAGACTGCGCTAGTCATTAATCCTGCTGAAACTGAATAAACGTAGTGACTTATTCCTCTACAGGAAATCCCTCAATACTAATGGGTAATATTCCTGTAGAGGCGTTTCCTTCACCAAATAGTGCGGGGCAGACCGCCCTCTGACTAGCTGAATGGTTGCTATACAGTGTGACTAAGGTACTAAAGTCTGAAAAATCCTCAAATAAGTAGGGCAGTTCAAGTGCTACCAATATCGTTTTTTCAGGGGGTAGTAATTTGATGAGCGCTAATTGTGGATCATTGTTATAAGCGCTATCCGTGACCATGATAACGGTGTCTGCTTGTTGGCTCAAACTGGAAACTTGGCCTAGCTCCCAATCAAAGGGGGTGAAGTTATAGGCATGTGTGGTCAAGTTAGGATAATAGGTTTCGCAACTGGCTAAAACATTAGGCGATAGATTGTGATAAATCAGCAAAATATTATCTTCTGTTTGTAATGGGAGCAAGTTTGATGTGTCTTGTACAACGGTGGCAGCGGCTTGATAAGCCGTTTGGAGGGCGTCAATAGTGGTTGTGATGTCTAATTCAGGTAAAGTCGAACTGTCCAAAATGCCATAATCCGCTTTTAGTTGTAAGATGCGCCGTACACTGGCATCAACCCGAGCCTCAGAAAGTTCTCCCGTTTCAACTGCATTGATAACGGCATCAATTGATCCGTTAAGATTGCTGCGGGTCAAGTAAGGGCCTGTCACAAACATGTCTCCCCCCGCCATAAAAAATTGAACTGCAGCATCGGGAACATAATAATTTTCTGCAAGAGCGCCCATATCCATGGCATCGCTCATAATCACGCCATCAAATCCAAAGTCATTTCGTAAGATGTTCATCAATATAGGCGATAGGGTTGCAGGGTATTCATTATCAAAATCTGTGTAAATTAAGTGTCCTACCATTACGGCAGGCACACCGTTTTCAATAGCAATTGCAAAAGCATTGAAGGCTTGTGCATAAGCAGTTTCTTCATCGACATCAACAGCGACAAGCCCCGCGTGGGTGTCTGGTGTTCCACCATGCCCCGGAAAATGTTTGAGGACGCCAATAACGCCTGCTTGCGCCATCCCATCACTATAAGCAGCAACTTGCCATCCCACCCGCGCAGGGACTTCGCCCCACGTGCGGCTATTCATCACTCGCACACGGCGTAACAGATCAATACGAGTCGAAAGGTCTGCCACAGGTGCTAAATTCATGTTAACCCCCAATGCCCGTAGCTCCTGCCCGACGGCAAAGCCAACGGATTCAATCGGGGTAGGGGTAGTAATGGCTCCTAAAAACAGTGGGCTAGGCAGTTGTGTAACCCCATTCTGAATGCGTTGGACACGCCCGCCTTCGTGGTCAGTGGAGACGATTAACGGAATTTGGCTATTACGCTGCATCGTGTTAATCAGTTGGCGGACTTGCTCAGGTGATTGCCCCTCAGTGTTATAGCCAAAAATAGAAACCGCTCCAGGTTGGACTGTGGTCAATAGCTCAATATCTGCTGTGCTAAGTTGTGTGCCATATAGGTTAACCATAAACAGTTGACCAACTTTTTGGCGTAAGGTCATCTCACTGATGATCGTTTCAATATCCATGGACTGTTGTGCGATAGTTTGTTGATGTGATATGGATGTTGGCATGAGGGAAGCAATAAGCCAAATTAGGAGTATAAGGGCAATTTTGTGCATCATGAGAAACCTTTTTGATGTATTTTGCATGTGATATGCTACCCCTTGTTTTGTCTCTCACCAAGTCTTAACTTGATAGTGTGCTGACGCTTTGCTAGATTTAAAATGATAAAGAATACCTTTATGGAGCAACTTCGATGGCGAAAAAGATTAAAGCAACAAAAACATCATCTTCAAGCGAGGCAAATCCCCAACAACAAACGATGCTCTTAGCCGGTGTTATCGGCTTAGGTGTAATTTTGATTATTGGTGTTGTGGTTTTGAACCAACTCTCGGCTGGTAGTGCTGTTACAATTGAAGAGAGTGAAACCTATGCTGGGATTCCGATTGCAGGCGAATATGCGAATGTGCGCGAAGTTGAGCGTGCAAGTGATGTTGCTGAAACAGTAACACGTGGTATTGCCGAAGATGGGTTACCGTATATTGGCAACTTGGATGCGCCGATCTACTTGGCTGAAATTTCTGACTTTACTTGCCCTGCCTGTATGAATTACCACAGTGAGGTGAAAAATGTTATTGAAGGTCTAGCGCGTAGTGGTGATCTAGCCTTCTTCTATGTGCCAACACCAGCCGCAGGGCGCGATCCATATGCCACTAATGCAGCCCGTGGGGCTGTCTGTGCGGCTGAGCAGGGTGGGTTCTGGGAGATGCACGATGAAATTTTCCGTGTCCATGCAGCAGAATCTCCCCAAAGCTTTACCCCCGAACGTATGGAAAGCATGGCGGAAGCTATTGGCTTGAATGGTAATGAAATCCGTGCTTGCATGAACACCAATACGGCGGACTCTGCATTGCTTTCTGCACAACGGATTGCCCAACAAAATGGGGCAAACTCTACCCCCACAATTTTATATAGCTTGGACGGTGGAGAAACATGGAACTACATTGGCGAACGGAGTGGTGGTGGGCGTTCATATGCCGATATTGAAACCATCGTCCGTGCCGCAAACGAAGCTGCTACTGGCGGTTAAGCTATCTTTTCTTTTTTGGGGGCATTCTAAATCTGAATGCCCCGCCCCTTGTGAAAAACTTTCCCTCTGCGGTACACTTTCCCTCAGTTTGTTAAATCATTTTTAAAGATATAATTCTCAATGGATATTGTATTAGCGGGTTCGATTTCCTACGATTACATTATGCACTATCAAGGGGCATTTGCTGCTCTATTCCCATCACAATCGGTTGATACATTTCAAGTGACCTTTCCGGTGGATAATATGCACCAACATATGGGTGGGGTATCGGCTAATATTGCCTACTCATTGGCACTGTTAGGGGGAAAGCCTCGACTATTTGGTACTGTTGGAACGGATTTTGAACCTTATCGTGAACGCCTTGAGCAAGTTGGTGTAGATACATCAACTGTGATGGTTATTGAGGATGATGTAACGGCTATTTTTTTTGCAAACACTGATACCAATAACAATCAATTAGGTGTGTTTTATGCAGGGGCAATGCGTTATGCAGATCAATATAGTATCGAACAATATGTGCCAGCTATCCCTGATTTAGTTGTGATTTCGCCTAATGCACCACAAGCGATGTCGAACCAGATCGAAGAATGCCGTCTAGCTAAGATTCCATATGTATTTGATCCGAGCCAACAAACGATTATTTTGCCGCCTGAGGTTTTGCGTCAAGGGATTGAAGGAGCATATGCGATAGCCTGTAATGATTATGAATGGGATGTTATTCAACATCGAACGGGATTGACACTAGGTGATGTGGAACATGCCATCTTTATTCACACATTAGGTGAAAAGGGCGCTGCGATTTACGCTGAAGGGCAACAATATATCATCCCTAGCTATCAGGCTAACGAAGTTGTAAACCCCACTGGTGCAGGCGATGCGTTTCGTGCGGGGTTGTTGCGCGGTATAAGCCTTGGATTTGGATGGAATTTAGCAGGGCGCATGGGGGCATTGTGCGCTACCTATGCACTAGAACAACATGGGACACAAACACATTCATTTGGCTACAATGAATTTGCCCAACGGTTACGCACTACCTATGATGATCAAGGCCAATTGGATATTTTCGTAGGCTAGCCCACGTCATAACTACCATTACCTGATGTCCTTGGCGAATGTTACTTCGGTCGCTATACTTTGTACGTTTTGTTCATAAAATTGTAGACTCAGTTATCCATGAAAATTCTATTAGCAGGTTCCATTGCTTTCGACTATTTGATGAGTTTCCCCGGCAAGTTTAAAGACACGCTCATTGAGCAATCACTTGATAAAATCAGTGTGAGCTTTTTGGTTGATGAGATGGTCAAACACAATGGGGGAGTTTCCGCAAATATTGGGTACACAATGGCACTCCTTGGTTCCAAACCGATGATCTTTGGAACAGTTGGGATTGATTTTGAACCCTACCGTCAACATTTAGAACGTGTTGGGGTAGATTGTAGTACTGTTCGCGTGATTGACGGTGTCTTTACCGGCTCATTTTTTGCGAATACAGATACCGATAATAATCAAATTGCCTCTTTTTACGCTGGTGCAATGGGGTTAGCCCATCGCTATAACATTGCTGATGTAGTCAGCGAAAATCCCGATTTGGTGGTGATTTCACCCAATGATCCGGTGGCAATGTCGAATCAAATTGATGAATGTCGTGCGAATAACATTCCCTATTTATTTGACCCCAGCCAACAAGTGGCGCGTGTTGATGACGAATTTTTGCAACGTGGCATCGAAGGCTGTGCAATGTTGGCTTGCAACGAGTATGAGTGGGAAGTGATCCAAAAACGTACTAACTACACCATTGATACAATTAAAGAAAATGGGCATATCTTTATTCATACTTTGGGTGAAGATGGTGCCAATATTTACAGTGGTAATGAAGTCATTCATATCCCAACAATGTCGCCCAATAAAATAACAGAGCCAACCGGTGCTGGTGATGCCTTCCGCGCTGGATTGTTACGGGGTTATGAACTAGGATTGCCTTGGGAAATTGCTGGTCGCATGGGCTCATTATGTGCTGCGTATGACTTAGAATTTAGTGGTACACAAAATCATACTTTTACCATTTCAGAATTTGTGGAACGCTATCGTCAAAGTCATGACGATGAAGGTGCGTTAGATGCGTTGTTAGCATCTGCATCTGCCTAACGGCTAACTTGATGATGCGTGTGGAGCAAGTGACGGATAAAGCGGCATTGCGTCAACTTATGAATGTTGATGCGTTAGAGTCCGCCTATGCCTTGGGGGATTTATCGTCCCCTTTTTGGGAACTATCTGAATTTTGGGGTGGTTACCAAGACGATAAGTTAGCGGGGTTAGTGTTAATTTATCGTGGTTTTGATCCACCTAGCTTAACCATGCACGGTGATCCACACGTTGTAGCGCATATTTTAGACACCATTACCTTACCAGATGAAGTATTTAGCTTGTTTCCAGCAACATATCTTGAGAGTGTGACACAACACTATCATCAAGAACATTTACATCGGTTATTGCGCATGGTGTTGCATGAAGTCGATTTTGTGCCTCCTGAGGAAAACACCGCAGATGATGTTGCCGTTCGGCGGATTACCTCATCAGAGGTTAACGCTTTGAATGCTTTATATGCTACCGCGAGTATAGATGCAGGTGAGGCTGTAGTGGCTTTTCAGGCGCGGCAGGTTGAGGCAGGGGTTTTTTATGGTGTGTTTCAATCAGAGGCACTTGTTGCCGCGGCAGGGACTCATGTGGCATCCCATGAGGAAAATATCGCTGCTATTGGTAATGTTTTTACGCATCCGAATGCTCGGCGTCAAGGATTTGGTAGTTTGAGCACTGCGGCAGTTGCCCAAGCATTATTTGAAAATGGTATTATGCGGGTGGTGTTGAATGTTAAACAAAAAAATTATGCTGCCCAAACGGTATATCAAAAATTAGGTTTTCACATCTATACAGATTTTATTGAAGGTCCAGCCCTAAAAATTTAGAGAACGTGAGGAAAAAAATGGCTGTAGAACACGATATTCGTGATATTGATTTAGAACATGGTGGACGCTTGCGCATTGATTGGGCAAGTCAAGAAATGCCTGTGTTGCGCTCCATCCGTGACCGTTTTGAAAAAGAAAAACCCCTTGATGGGATTCGTATTTCTGCTTGTATGCACGTCACGACCGAAACCGCTAACTTGATGCAAGTCTTGCAAGTTGGTGGGGCTGATGTGGTGTTGTGTGCCTCTAATCCGTTGAGTACACAAGATGATGTGGCTGCTTCTTTGGTCGCCAATAATGAAATTCCTGTTTACGCTAAAAAAGGTGAAGACAACGACACCTTCTTTGAACACATCAATGCTGTACTTGACCATGAACCCCACATGACCATGGATGACGGTGCTGACTTGGTAAGCATTTTGCACACCAAACGCAGCAACTTATTAGAAAACATCATCGGTGGAACTGAAGAAACCACCACGGGCGTGATTCGCTTGAAAGCAATGGCAAAAGATGGGGCGCTCAAATTCCCAATTGTTGCCGCTAATGATAGCGATACCAAACACCTGTTTGACAATCGTTATGGGACTGGTCAAAGTACCTTAGATGGTATTATTCGTGCAACCAACATCTTATTGGCTGGCAAGGTTGTTGTTGTTGGTGGTTATGGGTGGTGTAGCCGTGGTATCGCGATGCGGGCGCGTGGTTTGGGTGCCCAAACTATCGTCACTGAAGTTGATACGGTAAAAGCACTCGAAGCTGTTATGGATGGTTTCCAAGTAATGCCAATGGCAACAGCTGCACCAATTGGTGACATTTTTGTGTCTGCAACTGGTGACATTCACGTCATTGATACCCATCACCTTGAGGTAATGAAAGATGGGGCAATGGTCGCAAACTCTGGTCACTTTGATGTTGAAATCAATGTGAAGGGGTTGAAAGCCATGTCCACGGGTGATGCAAAATTGGTGCGCCCATCGGTACAACAATATAATCGTAAAAACGGTAAAGGCGCTATCAACTTGATTGGTGAAGGGCGTTTGGTGAACCTTGCTGCGGCAGAAGGCCATCCCGCTAGCGTAATGGATATGAGCTTTGCTATCCAAGCGTTAGCTGCTGAATACATGCTCAAAAATTCTGATACGCTGGAAAACAAGGTTTACGTCTTGCCAGAAGAAGTTGACCAAGAAGTTGCGCGTATCAAATTGGAAGCCATGGGTATCAAAATCGACACCCTAACTGCAGAACAAGAAGCATACTTGAACCAATGGCAAGTTGGTACTCACTAAGCTAGTAGGCTTTTGAGGCACTTTCTAATTGGTGGTTGTGACCTCCTCGTATTATAAGGGGAGGTTTTTGGTTTACGAATGGTGGGGAGTGGCTACGGTTTTATCCTTAAGCCTATGATAAACTCATCTTGGAAAATCATAAATGAATTGGGAGAAGATATATGTTAAAACGCTTGCTTATTCTAAGTATTTTATTGTTGATTAGTCTGAGTTTTGCGCCGTTGAGTTTTGCGCAAGGCACAGCACAATTACGGGTTGTCCATGCCGTGGCGGATGCACCGGCAGTTGACATTGCCATTAACGGTGTCGTGGTTGCCCAAGGTGTGTCATATGGTGATGCTACATTGCACTTTACAGTACCTGCTGGCGAAAATAATGTTGCAGTTCAAACGACTGATGGTAGCCCTGTTCATACACAAGCTGTATTGGTTGATGAAAACTTTGCGTTTAGTGTCGTTTTGGCGGGTAGTGCAGCTAGTATTGATGGTTTAGTTTATGAAGATAACCTGGATCCATTGAATTTAGGTGAAATCCGTTTGACCGCTATTCATGCCGTGCAAGGGGCTAGTGTTGTGGATGTAACCCGTGCGAGCGGTGCACCATTGATGACACCAGTTGCTTATGGACAACCCTATGGCACCATTAATTTGCCTGCCGGTGTATACGATCTACAAGCCGTACCCAATGGTGGTGGTGATGCGATTGCCAACACTGGGGCAGTCAACATGATCAGCAACGGTTTATATAGTGTATTGATTGCACCTGATCAAATGCTGGTCCTTAGTGATGCCGTCAAACCTAGTGCTGACCAAACCTATATCCGTTTAGGGCATGGTGTTGCAGACGCTGATGCCGTTGATCTTTATATTGATGAAGTCTTGGTTGCTCGGAATGTTAGCTTTGGTGATGTTACCCCTCATGTCGCGTTTCCAAGTGGCGACCATGAATTAGCACTTCGTGCTGCTGACACTCCAGCTAATAGCGATGCGTTGTTCACCACAACATTGACGGTTGGTGACTCACCTCAAACCTTTATTGTTTTACCTGATGGTGACAGTTTAACCGTAGGGGTTTTTGATGATGCTGCTGATGTTAGTGCTGATGTTGCACGTGTGCAAATTCTGAACCTAGCTGATGAAGATATTTCACTTGATATTGGTAGCGAATCTGCAACGGCTGATGCTGGCAGTATGGGAGATACTTTAGATTTAGCGCCAGATGTTTATGAAATTGCTGGCGAAGAAGAACCTCTATATGGTGGTGTTTTGTATTCCTTAGTTGTTTTTGATGCTGAAACGGCGACAACAACCGAAACACCATTAGCTGTAGAATTGACTAGTTCGCCATTTGCAGGTGCTATTGTTGCGGAAGCTGAAGGCGAAACGGTTGCTGAAGTTGAACCAACTGTTCCTCCGGTAGAGCCTCCTTCTGACACTGCTGCTATTCAGCCAACTGCACCGCCTGCGCCTGATGCAACTGCTGTGCAACCGACTGCGCCGCCCGCACCTGATGCGGCTGTGGCACCAACTGTTCCACCCGTGGCACAACAACCGCCACCACCCGCACAGCCAACGGCTCCACCACCGCAAGCTGAACAACCGCAACAGCAATTCCCTGGGGTTCAACCCAATGCTCAACCAACACGCCCTGGTATTTACCCACCTGTGGATGTGATTTTTGGGAATGTGAATTTGAATCGTGGAGCAAATCTTCAATGCCGTGAGTATCCATCAACAACCGCCCGCTCTTTGGGGTTGATTCCAAATAATACTGAACTAGTTATCCAAGGGATTTATGGCCCGCGTGATGAAACAGGGGATGTTGGGCGTACTGATGCAATTTTGATTGAAGGTATCCCTGATTTAACTGAATTAGCGACCGAAGATGTTACCGTTGGCGATATTACCGCAGCAGAACTTGAAACACTCGATCCTGAACAATTCTGGTTGAATGTCGATTGGATTTTAGAAGATGGTACAGTATTTGGGTGTTGGTCTGGTGCGCCGTTTATTTATGTAACACTTGACAATCAATTTGTGAATGAAACGCTTGAATATCTGCAACTCATTGATAATCGCAATATTGATGTAATCCCTTACAATGTGCCCGGCGGTCCTCGTGACCCTGATACAAGCGTTGATCCAAGTGTGCTCTCTCAACCAACGCCACAAGGTCCAGAAAGCATCGTAGCAACAGTAAATGTAAACCGTGGCGTGAATTTACAATTGCGTCGTACCCCTGGTGTTGATGGCGAATCCTTATCGTTGGTACCCGGTGGCGCACAATTGACTGTATTAGGGCAAACGGCTTTGCCCGTTAGTGGCAATGTTGGCGAGCCCAGTATTCCAGAGTGGCTATACATTGAGTATTTACAACCTGATAACATCCGTGTGCGTGGTTGGATTTCTGCTGAATTTGTAATTTTGACATTAGCTGGACGGTTGTATGAACTTGCTGATGTGCCTGAAGTCGAAACTGTTGAAACGGGTGGGTATGTGGTTGATGATGATGTAATTGTTGATGAGCCACCCGCTGCTGCACCGCCAGCAGGGCAAGGCGCGCAAGATGGAGGAGCTGCACCTGCCGCACCACCATCAAATGCGGTAACAGCTATCTTGTTGACAGACCCCGGTACACAAACCAATTTGCGAGATCGCCCTGCTGTAGAAGGTACTGTGCGTAGTACGATGCCTAGCGGAGCTATTTTGACCGTCTTAGGGCGTAGTGTTGATAGTCAATGGGTTGAAGTCGTCTTTGAGTCTAATACAGGGGGTGTGCAAGGATGGGTAAGTGCATCTTTCTTGCGAGTGACCTTCCAAGGACAAGATTATGATGTTAACCAATTGAGTGTCACTGAACCACAATAAGCATAAGTATGTTAACCAACTAAATGTTTGAACCGTAGGTATGACGCCTGCGGTTCTATTTTTTAACCGTATTAGTAGCTATCTATCATTGATAGTGGGTATTTCTACTAGCTCTGCAAAACATGATACAATGCTGACAGAAGTTGATAATATCACTAAGTAGAATATTTAGTTTATTGAGCTATTGGCACTTTCTATGAAAGTAACACGTTATCCCATTTCTGATATACAGGTATCAGGTGCATTGGCTTATTTAATGCAAAATGAAGCGATGCATAATTTGATGATTGGATTACTGAAACATTCTACAGAATTTAATAAACCAGATGCTTATATATCTGTTATCCATGATGATGAAGTAGTTTTAGGGGTTTCATTGAGAACCCCACCGTATAATCTAGCTATATCTGATGTCGCTCATTTAGATGTGCTTGACCTATTTGTGAAAGATGTGATGGATTTTTATGGTGATCGTATGCCGGGTGTGTTAGCCAATAATGCGGTTGCTCAAGCATTTGCTGAAAAGTGGTGTGCCAGAACAGAGCAAATATGGCAAGTTGAGTTCAATGAACGTATCTATCAATTAACATCGGTGATTTTGCCGAAAGACAGCATAGGGCACTTGCGGCAAATGACGCTTGAGGATCAAGATCTGGCCGTGCAATGGCTAAAAGCATTTCAAAAAGAAGCCTTGCCAGAAAATGATCACACTGAAATGCTATTATACTTCTCGGATATGTTAGAGCCTCAGCATCCGCGCACCCTATATTTTTGGGAGATCGATGCGCAACCTGTGTGTATGGTAGGAATTTCTGGCAAAACACCAAATGGAGCACGGGTTGGCCCTGTATATACACCACGCGAGTTTCGCGGTCAGGGATATGGTAGTGCTGCAACAGCTGCTTTAAGCCAGTTACTCTTGGATCAGGGGTGCAAATTTTGTTTTTTGTATACCGATCTCAGTAATCCAACCTCAAACAAAATCTATCAAAATATTGGGTATCAACCCATCTGCGATGTGCAAATGATCATGTTTAAGGATATGAGTACATGAACAATGCTGAAAAAATTGAGGCAATTATCCGTTATTTGCATCAGATCCAGCAAAATCCTGATGTAAATTTACCAACTGCTGATCCTTTTTTCACCAGTTTATGTATTAGTACCGTGAATCGGGCGGCTGATTTATTGATTTCTGGTGCAGAACAAGAGGATCATCACGAAATCCGTGAAGCGATTATTGTTAATCGTGGCTGGGATGTTTGCCCCGTGATTTGGACACCAATGTTAGAGTCTGGTTTAAGTGAAAAAGCTGTTGTACAAGAGTTGCTCACTATTGAAATAGAAGCTTGGTATCAGTTGATAGAACTACATGGGAGTGATTCCGAATTACTGACGTATGCCGAGTGTATCGACCATATTGTGACGTTACTAGAGCAAGCAAAAAAACGTCCTACCTTGTTCATTGGACGAGCAACACCTGAGAATGCACAATTCTTTTTAAAAACATTTGCTGCAATTTGTATCGTAACTGGATTAGTACCAACACACCAAAATAGTTATGAAGTAGTTGCGCGAGAATCTTTTGGTATTATTGTTGATGAAGAAAATGATGCCCTTGGCACATTGCGGGCGCGTGGCTTGCCAGATGAACGGATCATTGACCAATTATTTGCTTTAGAACTAGCGACATGGAAACACCATCAAGTATAGACAATATGTTATAGAGGGGGTTTTGTGTTTGGATCTGCGATTTTAGAAGTCGCCATTAGCTTGGTTTTTATTTACATTTTGCTGGCGCTTTTTGTTTCAGCCACAAATGAATTTATCGCCAGTTTATTTAATTGGCGGGCAACCACATTGCATCAAGGTTTACATGCGCTATTTAATAGTGCTGATGCTGGTCAGAATAGCCCTAAAGATGGTCAACAACAAGCTGAAAGTACCGAAACAGAGAACAAAAAGTTAGCGGCTTTTGTTGAAGAATTGTATCGGCATCCGTTGATTCAAGGGCTTGGGAGCCGTTCACCATTAGGGGGGGAGAAACGCCTGCCTGATTACATCCCTAATAAAACATTTACGGCTGCGATGATCGATACGCTTATTATCATGAGTAAGTATGATCGGGCGAGTGCCGAACATGATTTGACTGGGTTGTTAGATGCAATTGAAAAAAATAAAGAATTACAACCATTGATCAATTTATTGCGCCCTTTAGCCGCCGAAGCACGCGAAACAACATTTGGGGTTCAAAATCAGATTCAAGCATTGCAGGATCAACTAAATACATGGTTTGACAATGGTATGGACTATGTAACAGGTGTTTATCGACGCCACATTCAAAAAGTGACCTTTGCAGTTGCGGCTACGGTGGTCATTACCTTAAATATTGACACAATTACCTTTGCAAGTGCATTTTTAAATAACCAAACCCTACGCGAAGTTGTGGTTTCTCAAGCGGACACATTTATTCAAGACAACCCGAACGGAATTATTGAGGAAGCGGATCCAGATGCTGAACCGCTGACCACCCCAGAAGCCTATCAACAGCTGCGTGGTATTCAGTCCGAACTAGATGAATTGGGGCTACCCATTGGGTGGGTAACCGATGACGACTTGAATCCACGAGCTTTGCCAACAACCCTCATGGAGATTTTTCAGAAAATGCTTGGGTTGTTGCTTACGATTGGTGCTGTATCACTAGGGGCGCCATTTTGGTTTTCTGTTCTCAATAATTTGGTGAATATTCGGAATAGTGAACCGCCCGAAAAAGAAAAAACAACGCCTAATATACCACCGCCTGTAGTCCAAACTATAGTTGATGAGCGAATAACGCAAGTAACTGAAGATTAAGAAATGTGCCAAATAACCGCTGAGACTAGCGGTTATTTTTTTGTGTGAGTAGACTGGTAGTTAATGATTATTAATGCCTATAATCATCAAATCGTGATGTAGCTTGAGTTTCAAGACACTATTTGGCCAATAAAAGAGACTAAAGAAGTAGATTTTTAGTTTAATAGCGGTCACATCAATAGCTAGGTTTAAGATCTGTGTACTACGTTATCATCGTTTTTCTACTAGTTGTACCTGTATTATTGGCTGTTCATGTTTGGCAACAACGGCAGTCTGCTATGGTGAGCAGCTTTTTGACATTGTTGTTGTCATTAATGATTTTAAATATCGGTTTTGCTTTTGAGGTTCTTTTTGCTCAAACTCTTGATGTGCTGATCCTATCCAGTCAATTTCAGTATATTGGGTTTACAATGTTGCCGATTGCATGGTTGTTTTTTATGGTACGGGTTTCTCGACACCCCGCTTGGCTTGGCAAGCCATCTTACCTCCTCTTAATTGGGGTTGTTCCAGTTATCACGCTAATCTTAGCCTTGTTTAGCGAGCAGCACACCCTTATTTGGGATGATCATATCATTACTTCAGATCAAGGATTTTTCTTCCATGTGCCCACACATGGTAGCTGGTATTGGGTGTATATGGTTTATGCTTATGGTGTCTTTATATTGGGTGGGTGGTTAACATGGTGGATGAATCAGCAAGAGAATGCTGGATACCGTGATATTTACTGGGTATCGTTCGCTATTTCAATGCCATTATTAGGTGCCATTGTTGAGCAACTCGGTATTTCGCCATTTGCTGGTGTAACCACACAAATGATCGGTGTAAATCTTTTGGTCATTGTCTTGTGGTTTGGGTTTGTACGTTGGCATATGGTCAATGTAGCTGTTCCATCTTATGAATTTATCCTCAATAGTTTGCCTGATCCTATGGTGGTGATTGATCATGAGGATCGCATCTTAGGTAGTAACTTGTCGTTTGTTGAATTGGTTACTCATCAAGATGTACTCATTGGCAAGTTTTTGGTGAAGGTTTTACCATGGCTTTTAACCGAAAATACGCTCCATCAAGCGCATAGCCAAGTCCAAGTTGATGATACGCATTGGGATATTCAAGTACAGCCTATTGAAAAAAACCAAGGGCGGTTACTAGTCTTACGGAATATTACTGAGCAAAAAAGATTGTCGGATGCGCTATTAGCACAAGAACAACAACATTTTGAAGAAATTACTGCTTTAAAAGAAGAGTTTGTCCAAACGGTGTCTCACGACCTGAAAAACCCTATCGGGGTTGTTATGGGATATTCCGAACTATTACTAGATAGCGAACCACGCCCTAGCAAAGATGATCGCCATATGTTACGGCAGATGCTGAATACATCCAAACAAATGAATCGTTTAATCCATAATTTGTTGGATTTATCTAAGATTGAAGCTGGTATTGAATTTGAATGGAAAGTGGTTGACTTAAAGTCATTTATCAAGCCAGTGATAAAAAAATATCGATTATCAGCAGCTAAAAAACAAGTTCGATTTTATGGATACTTACCCGATAAGCCAATTCAGTTGCGTGTTGATGAAGAACGTCTGAAACAAATTTTAGAAAATGTTTTGTTAAATGCTGTTCAATATACAGCACCTTTGGAGTTGGTAACATTAACCGTAACCTGTGAAGCGGATACTATAAACTTTGTGATTCAAGATAGTGGGCTAGGGATACCTGAAGAAGATTTGCCACATCTTTATGAGCGATTTTATCGTGTAAATAAATCAGCTTATCGTTTAGTGCGAGGGGCAGGTTTGGGATTAACGTTAACAAAATTATTAGTTGAACAATTTGATGGGACAATTGAGATTGATAGCGAAGTTAAACTGGGCACCACTGTAACGGTATCATTACCCATTGTGGTGCCACAGCATCAGGTGATCTAACTAGTCGTCTTGATCCTTTTTGTCAGTTTCAGCGTCATCATCATCTTTTGGTTGGCTGATGGGGTTATTTTGGGTGCGGTAGTGTAAAATGCCACCGGATGTTTTGTTTGGTTGGGCATTCCATCGGTTACCAAGTGCCATATCCATGAAGGTTTTTTCTAGATCTTCGGGTTTTTTGTTCCATTCAATGATGATTTCACCTGTAATGTAATGTTCAACCCATGTGCGGTCTGTTTTGCGATCCATGCAGAGCAAAACATAACATTCAGACGCTAGCTCTGGGTATTTTGGTTTCCATTTTTCAGAGGTATTTTGTTGCCGTGAACTACCTTTAGAAACAAACCCAAACGGTGAATCCATCGAGTTATAACTCTCGCGATTATTGTCATTATCATCCAAAAATCCTCCACGTCGCCCACTACGGCTATTTCGTTGGAATGGCGAGCGTGAGTCTGTGTCAGAATCGTCATCTGTGGCGCGGCGCAGAAATCCACGACGGGGTGGCAGGGCTGGTTTGTCATCGTCTGTAGTGGTATCTTCTGTAAAGCGGCGACCAAAACGTGATCCAGAGGTGTTACCCCGTGAAAAGGGATTGGTGCGGGTTGTTGTGTTAGGGCGAACGCCACTCCCAAACTCGCGATTTGAGGAGGATGGTGCACCAAAGCGTCGTGGTGGGGGGAGTTTTTGGCGGTCACTTGCATCATTTGTACCTGATGTAAATCCTTCTAGAAAACCAAAACCGAACCCAGTTAGAAAAGCTAAAAACCCAACTTGTATCAATGCGCCAAGCATTGTCGTTGTATTGATAATGTCGTACTCAATAATTGTGACAATATATAGAACCGGTAAAATAACCCATGCTAAGAGCAGGCCTATGACGAGTCGTTTGCGTTGCTTGTTATTTTGATCGCGTTTAAAAAATGACATTCACCTTGTCCCTTATGTGATAGTTCTATTTTAACATGTTTAATGAAGGTCGTGGTTAACTAGAGACAAACCTAGCTTTAATTATGATTATTTTGTCATAATATACTATAGTATTTTGGTTATGGTTGAGGCATTTTGAGTATCTTAATATATTTAGATTATGTCAGTAGAGTCAGGTTAATATAGGGGATCTTCTGGTGGTATGAGCCATCCAATGCTAACGAGAAAACCGACCCAAATACCTCTTAAAATTGGGTATGTTAAAATCCCTACCGAAAAGATGACTGCTAAGCAGATCAATAAGATAGATGTCACTGATAATTCTGTGAAAATAAGGAGTAGGATGGCTACACCAAGGCTCGCAACAGAGGTTACTCCGTAACTTAGGACGGATGCTCCTGTAAAGTCGCCCGGCGACCCTTGATATACTAATCCACAGTGGGAACATTCTGGGTGTGTTCTGAATAAGCCATCTGCCATTTGACCGTTGCCACAGTTGGGGCACTTACCCAGTGCGCCACGAATAAGTTGGGTTATCATGATATATCCTTTTTTATGTAATATGTGATAATGCTTGTCCAAGATTATTGGCTACATCAAGCGCTAGCCCCCCTCGTTTTGGAAGCCCATACTGCCCTACCCATCCATGTAACCAAACACCCGCTTGTGCTGCCTCATGGGCATTTAACCCTTGTGCCCGAAGGCTAGCAATACAACCTGCTAGAACATCACCAGTGCCTGCCATCGCGAGGTTTGCTGTTGCAAAGGGGCTAATGCTGAGTTGCCCATCTGGAGTAGCAATAGCAGTATAGGCGCCTTTTAAGACGATGACTACGTTCCATTCTTGAGCTTTTTCTTTGGCTAATTCCCAACGGTTAGCTTGTACTTCTGCTGTTGTGGTGTTGGCTAACCTTGCGAACTCGCGCGGGTGAGGGGTAATGATAGTATGGGGGGGGAGCTGCCAATGTGGCATTTGTGATAATACATTGAGCCCATCAGCATCAATGATTAATGAGGGTAAATTTTCTTGATTGAGCAGATTCCACATGAACTGTTGTGTTGTTGGTGTGTTACCCATACCGCACCCAACTAATAGGCTGTCGTAAGATTGTGCTTGTTTAACTAATGGTTGAGTGCTGTTCATATTCAAATAACCATCAGTGTGTGGTAATGGTAACCATGTGATTTCTGGAAGGGTGCTTGCCAATAAAGATTGAATGGAATGAGGAATCGCTAACGTCACTAATCCTGCTCCACTACGACTAGCGGCACGAGCGGCAAGCGTTGCTGCACCTGCATATACTTGACTACCTGCCGTAATTAGAGCTTTACCATATGTGCCCTTATGAGACTCTGAAGTTCTTTTGGGAAGTAATGAACGAATATGATAAGGATCTAATAAGATTGGTGCATTGGGTGGTAAAAAATCTGACATGATGCCGATGTCAGCAACCCGTAAATTGCCAACAGATGCGGCGCCATCAAACAATAAATGTCCATGTTTTGCTGCCGCAAAAGTAACCGTTTCATCTGCGGCTAGTGTTTGTGGTGAAATCGCCCCTGTATCGCAATCCAAGCCACTAGGGCAATCCACCGCAATAATGATAGGAAGTTGTTGTTGAACTATTGCCTTGCTAGTTGGATCAACTAAGGTAGGTAGCTTTACGTGTGGATAGCAACTTACCTTGACCAATTCTAATAACAAGGCCATGTCGTCGCGCAACGGTAGTTTGATACCTGTGCCTAAGAGGGCATCAATTATTATTGATGCCTGTTTGACTGCTGTAGCTAGGTCTGATTGATTAATAAAGCGAACACCCGTACCACGTGCCGCATTTAGTACTGGATCTTGTGGTCGAATTGTATGTTGATAGACTAGTACTTCAACATCAGGGCGCGTATATTTGATATATTTAGCGGCCACCAACCCATCACCACCATTATTGCCCTTTCCAACCAATACAATGATGGTGATGTTGTCTTTTGATGGTAAATGTGCCATTACACGGTCGGCAACAGCCTTGCCTGCTAAGTCCATCATGGTGCTATATGAATGCCCGTTTGCATCAGCTTGCTTTTCTGCTGCAATCATTTCAGTAACGGTGACAATTTTTATCGTCATGGTTAGCCTTTTGATTATTGTGGGCGGTATTGTGACCATTCGCCACGTCGGGGTTTCCATAACCCTGATTCTACATACCATTGTAACGTTTCACGCACACCTTGTTCAAAGGGCGTGGGGGCAAACCCTAACTCGTCCTTCGCTTTTTGAATTGAAACATTCCATTCACCAAATACATATGGTGCAAGGTTTGTTACATAGAGCATCTCGCGTCCTGTTAAGTTACTGAGCACTGTTAAAAATCGGGCGACTTGCATCATTACAAATCCTGGTGGGCGGAATCGAAATTTAGGAATACCTGCTATTTCAGATATGAGGTTTTCGACTTGATATTGGGGCATACTTTGGCTACACAGGTTATAGATTTCGCCCGGGGTACCTTTTTCTAATCCTAATAAAATACCCCGCGCCATATCTTTGATATATACAGGGAAGGTAATGTGTCGTCCTCCATCAACCCCTACAAAGATTTTTTTGAGGAGTGGATCTTCAAAAAATAAACGATTAAATGCATAGCGTCCATAGGGGCCATAAAAGCCCGCTCCACGCATAATCACCACTGGTACATCATTACTGGCAATATGTTGTAGCACGATGTGCTCACCGGCTAGTTTGGTGCGTTGATAATCGTCAACAGGTTGGGGAGGGTAGTGTTCATCAATGATTTGATTCGGGTTGCTGGGTTGCCCTGCTACAGCGATGGTTGACACATGTACCATTTTTTCAACACCAGCCGCTGCTGCCGCTTCTAACATATTATGTGTACCCCGAATATTTGTTTCATCGAAGTCTTTGGTTTTACCAAAAAATTTGAATAAAGCCGCGGCGTGGATGATGTATTGAGCGCCTTTAGCAGCCTGATACATGGCCTCTTTATCTGCAATATCTGCTTGGATAATATCAACATCTAGCTTCTTGAGCCATGGATAAGCTTGTGGTGTACGGGTTACCACGCGCACGCCATACCCTGCCTCTAATAAAATGGGCAACATGTTGCGCCCTAAAAATCCAGTACCGCCCGTTACGAGAATCAAATTTAATATCCTTGTCTGTTCATTATGTCTGGCACTTTCCTGTGCATCATTTAGCCATCAGGCAACCGTCCAAAGGAATGTTAACCTAACTCGCTGAGACATGCTACAATGGGACGCGTTTGTTTGATGGTCAAAGGATAATACACTATGACAACACTGGTGACAGGTGGAGCGGGTTTTATTGGTAGCCATGTTGCTGAACGATTATTGCAACAAGGTCAGTCAGTAGTTGTAATAGATAATTTTAACGATTACTACGATCCAGCAATCAAGCGGGAAAATGTGGCGCGGTTGAAAGAATACGATAGTTTAACCGTGATCGATGGCGATATTCGTGACCAAAACTTATTAGCAGATATTTTTACAACGCATGATATCCAGCGTGTAGCGCATCTGGCTGCAATGGCTAGTGTGAGGGTTAGTATTGAGCGTGCCCCTTTGTATATTGATGTTAATGTTGTGGGGACAACTTATCTGCTAGAAGCTGCGCGTAAGCATGGTGTCACACAGTTTGTATTGGCGTCTACATCATCCGTTTATGGTAAAACTGACATTATTCCCTTTATTGAAACTGATACAGCAGATCGCCCATTGGCATCTTACCCAGCGAGTAAACGAAGTGCTGAGATTATTGCCTATAGCTATACACATTTATTTAATTTACCGGTAACAGTTGTTCGTTTTTTTAATGTCTATGGCCCTGCTGGGCGGCCTGACATGATGCCTTTACGGATGATGAATGCCATTAATAACGGCGATCCTGTTCCGATCTTTAACAAGGGAAATATCGAACGTGATTGGACATATATTGATGATACGGTGAGTGGGGTCTGTGCAGCGCTAGAGCGAACTGAGGGATATGAAATCATCAATCTTGGTGTTGGACAACCAATTTCACTGAATGCATTTATTGAAGCCATTGAATCCTTAGCCGGTAAAGAGTTGATCCGACAGAATGTTGACACCCCGCCGAGTGAAGCACCGATCACCTATTGCAATAATGACAAGGCACGACGCTTGCTAGGCTTTGACCCTCAAACCACTGTTTTTGAAGGGATTGAAAAAACATGGGCGTGGTTTTTGTCTCAACGATAATGCTCTAACATATCTTTCATAGCGGCATATAGATCGCTATAGATAGTTTTTTCTAATTGCGGTGTTACTCTTGCCGAGATGAATTCTGTAATAGTCGTTTCATTAGACACATAATAAACCCGTTCAGCTTTGGGGAATAATGTTGTTTTACTTTCAATTTGGGATTGTTTATAAACCGCTTTTGTCAGATCAAATACAACGCCTTTTGCAGTGGTGACGTTGGTTTGTTGGGTTAGGTCAATCAAATTTTGTGAAATGCGCCCAACCCAACTGAGGTGAACACAATCGGGGGATAGCATTTTGCAGATGACTTGGTTTTGCTTTTGGCGTTGTTGGGTTTTGGGGAGTAATGTTTTGATCGTGTCTGAAATCTGTGCGACTGATATAGGCTTATTGAAAAACGTTTCAACCAATCCTTCATAGGGTTCTAAATCCCCCTTTTCCAAATGTCCTGAAATAACCACCACACTGGGGCGTTTTTCACTTGGAATAGGGCGGATAACATCTAATAAGAGATTTCCGTTTCCATCTTCTAGCCACCAATCTAAAAAGATAATATCAGGATCAAATTGTTCCAATTGCTCCATTGCTTGTGCCACACTGGGGGTGAGTACGGTATGATACCCTGCATGGGTAAGGATTTTTTCATACATGCGAGATGTACGATCATCATCTTCTACGATTAGTATATTTGGTTGCATGATTATGACATGTAATATGACTTTAAATACTCTAGTAATATATTAGCGCATTAAGGGGTAAAAGCAAAACATGAAGCGTTTATTAGGGCATCGATTAATGATGTTGGCTACAGGTCATGGCTTGCATGACTTGTTTACGGGTATATGGGTAATTGTTTTAGCGTCCCAACGAGATGCACTAGGGCTAAGCTATACAGCCGTTGGGATTGTGAATGCTGTGTATACATTAGCAACTGCGTTTGTACAGCCATCAGCCGGTAGTTTTTTTGATCGCACGGGGAAACCGTATTTATCGTTATGGGCGATTGCCACTACGGCTATCGCTGTATTTTTTGCTGCGCTTGCACCAACCTACATTTGGCTAATGATTGCGGGTATTTTAGCTGGAACCAGTTCAGCAGTGTTTCATTCGGCGGGGTTGGGTAATGCAAAACACCTAGCAGGTAATTTGGGGTATGGAACAGCCACTGCTACATTTTTATTTTTAGGGAATGCCGGGTTTGCTGTAGGGCAACCATTGGCAGGTTATTTATTAGATAATGTGGGCACTGGAGCATTAATCGCACCATTGGCGGTATGTGTATTAGGGGCACCACTAATTGTGCGGTTGTTGTACCGAGTCTTAGCGCAACCCCCTAACGAACCCAACCGCACAACTCGTGAAGTATTACAAAGCAGTTCCCGTGAAGTATGGTTGCCGATCCTTGCATTCATCGGTTTGGTATTTGCGAATCAGACCTTTCAAGGTGGATTGTCAACCTACCTACCACAATTTTATGAAGACCAAGGTAATAGCTTAGCCTATGCCGGAAATCTTTCAGGCTTATTATTCTTTTTTGCTGCAATGGGGAGCTTTGTTGGTGGGGTTTTGTCTGATTATATCCCGCGTCGGTCGTTGGCTATGGTGTCAATGATGCTGTTGGCTCCGTTAACATTTCTAACCTTACGGGCGGTAGGAGCCCCCTTGGTGGCATTAAGTGTCATATTAGGCTTAATGACCAATATCTCGTTACCGATTTTATTGTTAATTGGTCAAGAAGTGTTGCCCGGTGGTAAAACTGGGGCGGGGGGGTATGCCTTTGGGTTAACATTTTTAGCCCGTGGCTTGATGACCCCTATTGTTGGTGCATTGGGAGATGTGCTTGGTTTATTGAGTGCGCTAACAGTTGTTGGGGTTGTGCCATTGATAGCCGCTTTGCTATTTTTATTTTTACCGGCTCAGTCTTCCCTGAATAACTAAAAACGTTATATACATTAAAAGGATAATTATCATGCAACGATCTTGGTTTGCTAGTCATTTTCGGGTTGCCCGCCATACGAATCGATTAGATGACTTGGTTCGATTTTATGAAGTGGGGCTTGGTTTGTCACGTGTTGCTGAGTTTCATGACCATGACGGATATGATGGTGTGATGCTAGGGTTGCCAGACGTGCGTTATCACTTAGAATTTACACAACATGAGGAGCCTGAAACATTGCCCCCACCAAACCCTGATAATTTAATGGTGTTTTACATTGCTGAACAATCAACTATTGACCAGATCGTAAAGCGGATTGGTGAGATGGGTTACCATCCTGTGCGCCCCAAAAATCCGTATTGGGCGGAAAGTGTAACAATCCCTGATCCTGATGGCTGGCGAATTGTGTTGGTAAAAACAGAAAATCCAATTCCTGCAATGGGATTTGCAACCTATCAAGATCATATCGAAAAATTTGTTAAAGTTCATGACATAGACACGTCTATTGAAAACCGTGCCTTGGATCTGGTTTCTGAAGTGGGCGAAGTTGCTAAAGAATTATTAAAAGGCTCTGCTTATGGCAAGCGTGACCAACAAATCACCCCAGAACTACAAGAAGAATTGGGTGATGCTTTGTTTTCATTATTGTGTTTGGCGAATATTGCCAAGATTGATCTTGATGTTGCCTTAATGCAGGTTTTGGCCAAGTATGAAAATCGATTGAATAATCAACAAGATATGAGTAGTGGGCATTAAGCATTTTTTAACTTTGCATATACTGTAGGACTATAGTACGATTTGATCATACGAATAATCTGGGAGTAATACATGAAACGCCACATACTAATCGCAATCTTGATTTTTGTAATGATTGCCCCATTTAGCATCGCTTCCTCTGCGCCACCACCACAAGCTGAAGATCCGCTTCGTGTTTATTGGATGCGCCCTAGTGTTGAAGATGGGGACGCGACTGTTGCATTAATCGAATCTCAATTGGATGAGTTCCGTGAAGCCTATCCGGATATTCCAGTAGAGCTAGTGGTTTTGGACTGGGCAAATGGCCCTGATCAAATTCGCACTGATGTTGAAGCTGGGAATCCGCCTGATATTGCCATGCTTGGTGGGCGTCATGTGCCGGGATTTGTGGCGGATGGATTAATCGAACCCTTAGATCAATTTATTAATCGTGAATTTAGAGATCGATTTGTGCCAGCCATTATTGATGAAGGGGCATTGTACCAAGGTCGTACCTTTGGGCTACCGGTTGCTGCTTCTACCCGTGCATTATTTTATAATCTTGATTTATTTGAAGAAGCTGGAATTGATGGCGCGCCAGAATCTTGGGAAGACCTACTTGCTGCTGGTCAAGCCATTAATGCCCTAGATGGTGATCGCGCTGGGTTTGGGTTGCAAGGTGGCGGTGGTGTGGAAACCAACACCTACTTCTATTATTTCTTATGGGGGAATGGCGGTGATTTATATAACGCTAGCCAAACCGAATCTTCGTTAGATTCTGCTGAAGCGATTGAAGCGCTTACCTTTGTCCAAAGCTTGATTATGGAAGATGCTACCCAAGCAGAACCATTTGATGAAGCCTTTGATCGGCGTCGGTCTTTAGAAGATCTCTTCCAAAATAATGAATTAGGGATGGTCATTTCTGGCCCTTGGTTTATCAACCGTCTTCGTAATGAAAATCCTGATTTGAATTTTGGTATTGCACCCTTGCCATTTAACACCGCTCCAGCAACTTATGGTGTTGCAGATGCTTTAGTGATGATGAGTACCTCACGACAAAAAGACAATGCGTGGCTCTTGCTAGAGTTCTTGTATGACAATGACCGCCGTTTGGCATATGTATTGCAAGAAGGTATCTTGCCTGTTTTGACCGAGGTCGCAGAATCACCCGAAATCAATGAAGATCCTGATTTTGCCGTATTTTTGTCGTTGTTGCCGGATGCACGATTTGAACCACTCCATGTGCAGTCTGAAGCGATTACGCAAGTGGTGATTGATGCTATTCGAGAAGTGTACCGCGAGGAAGTTTCACCCGAAGACGCTTTGAACGCTGCTAGCGAAACGATTGATGAATTGCTAACAAGTTCGTCGGCTGGTTGGTAAGCTGATGAATCGTTTGTTTCGGTCACGCTTATTATTGGTTACGCTAATTGCGTTGTTAACCGTATCCATTGTTCCCTTGGTGTTTATCGGTGTGTTTGGCTTAAATAGCTATGAAACACGGGCACAAGAAATCATTAATACAAGTTCCACACTCCTTGATGAAGCATCGCTAGAGCGTATGGAATCTTTGGGGGCAAATACAGCGGCTCAAGTTGGGTCGTTTTTGCGCCAACGTGATTTTGATATTTTGCAATTTGCAGACTTGCCCCGTACCGAAGAGGCTTATCTAGCATTTGCGCAATCACACCAAGATGAATTTTGGTCAGTGGATGGCTTTACCAATGAAGAATTGCGCGTTAGTCTCGGGTTATATAAGGAACTGGCCTTTATAGGTGTCGATGGTCAGGAGATTCTTAAGCTTGAAAATGATTGTTTTCCTTATCCAATAGATTGCCAATATGTCAGTGTGGCTGAAGCAGATTTAAACAATGTTAGTGATCCTAGAAATACAACGTATCAAACAGAAACTTACTTTGAAATGGCACAAACGCTTGACCAAGGCGACATTTTTGTAGGGCGTCCCATTGGGCGTTATGTGCCGATTAGTACCTCATTCAAAGGAGCGCAATTCTTAGCGGGTGAACGCTATCAAGGGATTATTCGCTTTTTGACCCCCGTGTATGAGGATGATGAGCGTATTGGGTATGTCATGCTTGCATTAGACCATACCCATATCTTGAATTTTATTGAACATCTTGACCCAACATCAGCACGGCCATTGCCTGCTGTAGACTCTCGTACAGATAATATCGTCTATATTATTGGTGCAAATGGTGATGCGATTGCCCATGTGCAACATGAAAACATTGCTGGTGTAGATTCATCTGGTGAGCCTGTTGCACCATTTACTGCCGATAATCGATTTGGAGGGCCAGGTAATTTTAATGAAATGGGCTTTTTGAGTCCTGTATTCCCGAATTTAATGGAACAATCTTTAAATCGTTCACAAGGGACAATTGGACAGTTTGAGATTCAATCCGGAAATGATGTTCTTGAACGGTCATTAACCTACAGTGTGATTCCTTACTTTACTGGTGATAATTATAGTACCAATCGCGGGTTTGGATTAGTGATTGTTTCAACAGATTATAACGCCCGTTCAGTCGAAACCGATGTATTAGCGACCCAACTCCAAAATGATCTGGATGAATTATTAGGGAATTTAGGGGGGCTGCTCTCAATTTTGATTGCTGGCGTTGCGATTGCTGCAATCTTGTTTGCTCAGGGGGTGGTTGCGCCTGTACGAGCAATCACACAATATGCGCGCAAGGTAGAAACACAAGGTGGGCTTGCGGAAGATGAAATCGAAGCGCTGAAATCTCGCAGGGGAGGGGGAGAAGTTAATGATCTCGCCCGTACCTTTGGGACGATGGCTGAAACTGTTAAAAAACGTGAGGCCGAAATTTCACAGCTTTTGAGCCAATCTGATGAAGCGCTTAAAGAGCGAATAAAAGACTTAAATGCTCTTGAAGAAGTCGGTCAACAATTGACCTCAACACTCAATTTAGACACGGTCTTGGATCTGACAACAAAGGCGTTGTTAGAGCAGACTGGCGCTGAAAGTGTCCAAATTTTGGTTTATCCTGAAGAAAATGTGGAAGATGAGCCTTTATTGCGTCAAGCGGGTAAAACAATCAGTAAATCCGAAACAACGGGTACATTTATCGTTCCGTTAACCGTTGGCAAGAACGAGATAGGACAATTTACCTTAACCGCAGCACAACATGAATTTGTTGAGTCTGAGCGGGTGTTAGCGCGTCAACTAGCGGACTGGGTGAGTGTGGCTGTTAACAATGCACGGTTGTTTGAATTTACTCAAAAACAACAAGCTGAGCTTGAGCTCCGTAACCAAGAGGTGGTTGAAGCTAACCGTTTGAAGTCAGAATTCCTCGCCACGATGAGCCATGAATTGCGGACACCGCTCAATGCAATTATTGGATTTGTGGGAATTATCATGATGAGTGGTGACCTGAATGAGCGCAACACCTTCTTAGCCAAACGTGCTCGCACAAATAGTAAACGGTTACTAGAACTCATTAATGATATTTTGGACATTAGTCGTATCGAAGCAGGGCGCTTTAAGTTGTTTCCTACTGAAGTCAAGATTAAAAACTTGGTGATTCGGGTTGAGGATCAAGTGGAAGTCTTAGCAGAAGAAAAAGACTTAACGTTAGATATCCATGTTGCACAAGATATTCCAGAATCGATCATGATTGATGAAGATGGCATCACCAAAGTGTTGACGAATTTAATGTCTAATGCGGTTAAATTTACGGAAGAAGGCTCTATTGCTTTGAATATTTCCCGCCAAGACGATGAATTATTGATTGATGTTGCTGATACTGGCATTGGCATCCCCGCCCACATGCAAGAAGTGATTTTTGAGAGCTTTCGCCAAGTAGATGGATCTGCGACACGGGTATATGGTGGCTCAGGGCTTGGGCTATCGATTGTTAAGCATATTTGTGATGCCATGCATGGTACGATTACTTTAGATAGTACACTAGGTGAAGGCACCACATTTCACGTTCGTCTGCCACTAGAACTTGTCCCTGAAAAGGAGTAACCCTATGACTAACCTCATGCGCCCTGATTTATTAAAAGATTGGATTGTCCTTGTGGTGGATGATGAACCTGACAGTATTGAAGTGGCACAAACGTTGTTAGAGCTTTGTGGCGCAACGGTTTTAACGGCCAATAATGGGCAAGTTGCGTTAGATGTAGTCGCCCAAACGCGCCCGCATTTTATTTTGTCTGACTTGTCTATGCCTGTTTTGAGTGGCTGGGGAATGCTAGAAACTCTACAAAATACCCCCTCATTAAAATCGATCCCCGTGATTGCCCTCACTGCCCATGCTATGATCGGGGATCGTAAGCGTGCGATTGAGGCAGGATTTTACAATTATCTCACCAAACCCTTAGAACCTGAAACATTTATTTATGATATGCTAAGTTTATTAGTAGACATCCCGGGTGTTGCAGAGTTGTTGGAGGAATAGTCTTGCGAATTTTATTAGTTGAAGACGAGCCAGACGGACAAGAATTAGTCTTTGAATTATTGAGGTTCGTTAATATTGATACAGATAAAGTAGGGTCTGCTGAAGAGGCACTAAAAGTTTTAAGTCGTTTTTCAGACTATGATGGTATTGTGATTGATCTAGCATTGCCCGGTATGGATGGATTTGGCTTGTTAAAAGCCTTGCGTGAAAATCAGCAAACGGCTCATTTGCCGTGTATGGCTATTACGGCTTATCATAATTCTGGTGTGCGATATGAAGCACTTGAATTAGGATTTGATGATTACCAACCTAAACCCCTTGATGGTGACTATTTTGCAGAAGCCGTTGAACGGCTGTGTACAACTTGATCCCAGTTATTTGTCAGCTTTCACTTTAATTTGAATACCCCACTGCATTTTTATAATAGAATGCGTATAATCAGTTTTTTGCATACACATACAATTGAGGACTCATAAAAGATGTTAATGCGCTATTTTTTATTGATACTACTGGGGAGTTTGCTCGTGTCGATGAGTTATCCAACGACGGCTTCGCCACAACAGGGTGTTTTTGCAAAAGTTGGTGACAGTATCACAGCGGCTGAATGGTTCTTATATCCGATTGGTAATGGGGGATTCCACCCCGAAGGGTATGGTAATCTGTTACCTGTTGTCGAACATTTTACCCAAGAAACCTTTAATTCATTTAATCATCACAGCGCAGCCGCAACGCCAGGATGGACAAGTAGCGACTTGTTAACACCTGATATGCGCAATAGTTCGCCAAATTCGGCAGGCTGTGAAGCTGGTGAAACGCCGCTTGCCTGTGAATATCGTTTGATTCAACCATCTGTTGCATTGATTATGATTGGAACAAATGATGTCCTGCGTGGATTTGATAAAGAAACATTTCAAAATAATTTACGTGAAATTCTTCGTGTAACGCGTGAATTTAATGTTCAACCTATTCTGAGTACTATCCCTGATATTCGTTTGGGTAACCCTGAAATGGAGGGGAAAGTTTATGAGTTCAACGCAATTATTTTTGCGTTAGGAAATGAATATGGTGCATTGATTTGGGATTATTGGGCAGCATTGCAAGATTTACCTAATTTGGGACTAAGTGGTGATGGTGTTCATCCAAGCGCACCTGCTAATGGCGAAACAGGAGTAATGACTGCTGAGAACCTTAAACATGGTTATACCATTCGGAATTTGACAGCGCTTAATATGCTCAATATTGCTATGCAACAAGGGTATTGAGAAATGACATGGTAAATATGTGAGGTTTGTCACTATGACCATCTAGGTTTGATCCTCGATAATATAAGGGCAAGCAACAATCAGCGTTAATGCACACACTCCGTTCAAAACTCCCCTAATAAAAGGTGGGGAGTTTTGTCGTTTATTGCTCTATTGCCCCGTTAGCCAACTGCCATCCCCTGGCCAAGTAAGTATGACAATTGGCTCACCATATCCAAAGGTTTCATTGTATATCCGCTGATAAGTTCCATCTAAAAACATATCTTGTAGCGTCCAATCCACAAGGCTGCGGAAATCAGTGTCATTGCGGGGAACAGCAATCGCCAATGGAACACGGCTATAGGTTTCTTCTTCCACTATTTTCCATGGGATGCCAGATGTTTGGGTTTCTTCAATGATGGCTAAGAGACGGTAAGTATCTGCAAATAAACCATTGACGGTTCGGTTTAAAAATCGCTCAACAATTTGCTCATAGGAGGTAAATTCAAAGGTGTCCGTATTGACTCGCAATGCTTCAGCAATTTCATTAATCCGATCTGCATCACCAGGGTTTTCATACCAATATCCCATGCGGCTACCGCCGCGAAAATCACGGAAGCTGTTGAACCGTGTATCTTCTAGTACCATCAATTGATCCCCATGAATGGCATACGGTCTTGAATAGTCAACGCGATCTGCACCATCCCAAACAGGGGTTACACCAACTGCCATCACTGCTGCGCCATTTAAAATAAAGTCAAAGGCTGCATTGCGGGGTGTGTTAGGGATAAATTCAACATTGACGCCCCATCGCCGTGCCATTTCTTCCACAATTGCCTGATTAAATGGGTCTAGCAACCGATCGTAGTAACTTGCATCAGGATTTTTGCTCAGGCCAGCAACCTGAATGGTTACGCCGGGTTGAATACGCGCTAGCATAGAGTCTGCTGGGCGCGGTATATCAATGTTAAATTCGGCAATAGTACGAGCATCTGTAAACAGATTTTCATAAGTTGGTAACAAAACATCGAAGTCTAGATCTTCGCTAGGGAACCATGCTTGGAATGTACCACTAAGTGAACCACTAGCCCACAAGCGTTGGATGGAGCGATTGAGCGCATTTCGTAAATTGACATCATAACGGCGCACGGCTATTGCATAGGGGTCAAGACGCACTGGTTGGGTGATCAAGCGCATGCCTTGCCGCCCTGCGCGTGACAGATTGTCTAGTTCACCCACCATACCTTGAACTTCACCGCGTTCCAGAGCGTCAAGAGCATCTTTTTGTGTGTAGTACAAGCGAACATCATATCCAAAGGCGATTAACTCTTCCATTGAACGTTCTGATGGTGAGCCTTGTACTACACTGACTGGTTGCCCTGTTAATTCACCAAATTCTTGATAGGGTGAATCAAATAAAACAACCATGCGCTGCATATTCAGGTAATATGGATGACTAAAGTCATAGACCTGTTCAGATGTTCGTGAATGAATTTGTTGCCCTATTAAGGCATCAACACGACCACTCAGGAGATCCGCTTGTTCTGTTTCACGGGTGACTTGTACAAACTCGATAGAAATGCCTAACTCAACCCCGATTGAGTTCATTAGTGCAATTTCGTAACCATCTACCTCGCCCCGTTCATTGATAAATACAAACGGCGGTACATTGTACCGCGCCCCAACTCGTAGGACACCATCATTTTGTATCGTAGCAATTCCTGAAAACTCGGCAACTTGTAGTGTGTCACTTGGTGCAGTGGGGACAAGTGTTGGTGGTACAAGCGTGGGGGCAGGGGCTGTGGGGGTAACGTCTTGTGCAAAGCTAATGGGTATACTGATGACAATACCCACGAGAAATAGGATGATGAAAATAAAGCGTTTATTGGTCATGTTCATATAACTGATGCTCATGAATATATTTCAAAATAGTTGGTTGAAGGCGATAGCGAACTGATTGCCCCTGACGGAGCCGTGCCACAATATTCGTGGATGATATTTCAATTTCTGGGGATGGGATACTGATGAGTTGTTCTTTTAATGATGGAATAGCAGCTGATAAAGATTTCATGTCTGGCGGATTAACAGGTCGATTGAGGACAACGATTTTGCAAGCACTAACGATGTCATGGGGGCGATGCCAAGAGAGTAAATCCCGTAACGAGTCACTACCCATCAAGAAAAAAAGTTCTGCATTGGGGTGACTGTCATGAAATATGTGTACCATCTCAACTGCATAATGTGGACCTGGTCTGTCTACATCGACCCGTGATAGTTCAAATCGCGGATTATCAACAATGGCTTGTTTCACCATTTCGACACGATGCTCTACTGCTGCACGGGGGATACCAACCTTATGTGGGGGGGCAGCAGCGGGCACAAAGTAAACTGTATCAAGCTGTAAGGCGTCAGCGGCGGTTTCAGCTAGAATTAAATGTCCGATATGTGGCGGGTTGAATGTGCCGCCAAAAATACCTATTCGAGTCATGAATGGTATGACTTTCAAAATTACATATGGTATAGAGATTTCAGTATGCCATTAACTTTAGTGTAGTGTCTAGGGGGGCAACCCCATGCTTGCCCCATTTATGTATCACGAATTGCTGTCGATGAGGCAATAAAAAAGAGGCGTTCAAGCCTCTTTTGATATGTCATTATTTCATTGAAGGGTTATTCAGCTAGTTTGATTTCAATGATTTGTCCAGTACCTGGCTCACTATAGCCTGTGTTCACACTTACCAAAAAGTTGCCTGCTGGGCTAGCTTCCAGATGATATGGTAAATTGAGCCCTTCAGCAATGACAAGATATTCTTCTTCACCCACTGCTAATAAACGTCCTGTTTCAGGTGTCCAGCCTTGATCGCCAAACATGGCGAATTCAACAATGTATAAAACACCCTCAGCCCAAAGAATATCAGTGACAGTGGTGAGGCCTTCAAGTGTATCTAATAGCTCACCATCGGCACTGTAATGCTCAACGCGGGCGCTCCCTTCGGCAAAGGGGAAACCGCTTAAGAACCCAATGTAGTAGTCACCTTCGTCTGTGACATCAATAGATGTTGGGACAGGATTATCCTCCCAAACATGTGCAACGGCAAGACCATCTGCTTCTGTCCATGACCAAATACAGTTACAACCGGCATCTGCAATCATAACAGTTCCATCAGGGGTGACATCCAAATCATTAGGGTTCGTTTGGATATTTGCGCCATCAGGGTTTAATTCTTCTTCTGCTGCAAAGAAGTCAGCTACAACGGTAGCTGCTTCAGATTCCATATCCCAGAAAGCTAAGACCATAGAGCCATCAACCGCATCACGATTGCCTTCACCTAGTAAGAACCATAAACCGCTTTCACCTAAATATAAAGCAGAAGGGCCAACATATTCGGTTGGGCTTAGTTCTGCACTGGGTAGACTCTCAAGAATAGGGTTAACTTCACCATTAGAATAGACAACAATTTGACCTGTTTCACCAAAGAATGCTGGGCCAAATGCTCCTTCTGCTTCAATATCACCACCGAGTCCCGGATCTGTGATGTAGATACTACCATCATCTGTAACTACAAATCGGCGTGGGTTATTTAATCCATCAACAAGAACTTCAATATCAAATTCAAGATCATCTTGAGCGAGGGCTGGAAATGCGCCTACAATAAGAATAATAGTCAGCGTTAAGACCATCAACTTTTTCATATGGATACTACCTAACCATAATAGAATTTACGATGTGACTATATTGGCATATAAATCAGCTTTAACGCAACTTTATGTGCTGGTAAAAATTGTTATTTGGACTGTATTTTATTACTACCGAAATAATTCACGTAAGCTAAAGCGTTGCCAGCCTTTGTATAGATGCCCAAAACTAAAAGCTTCTGGATGTATAATTTCGGCTAAGATTTCTAATGACTCAACAAGGCGGGGGCCTGGGCGGTTAAAAAAGGTGTTGCCATCGGCAAGATAAACCGTCTCATCTTGAACGGCTTTTAATGTTTTCCATTCAGATTTTCGGGTAAGTAGTGCCATTTCACGGCGAGCGCGGTGATCATTCATACCCCTTGGCATAACAATGATAATATCTGGATTAATGTTGACAATATCTTCCCATTCGATTTGTTGTGGATCAGTACCCACTTCATTACAACAAGATTCAGCACCTAACAACTCAACCATTTCAGGGATCCACCAGCCTGCTACTTCAAGTGGTTCTAACCATGTCAGGCATAATACTTTAGGTGGTGTTTGCAATTTAACGCTAGCGGTTCGTGCTCGGGTCGCAATGGCTTCCATTCGTCCCCGCATCGTAGCAATCACAACTTCACCGTGTGAAGGAATACCTAAAGTGCCAGAAATCGTTCGAATCCCTTCCCAAACAGTGGATAGATGTGTGGGAGCATATGATAAGATCGGAATCGATACATATTCGATTTGTCGTGGCAACCCTTGTCGTATTTGTGTTGCGGGTAGGCCAATAATATCATTTTGATTAACGATAATGAGGGTTGGTGGGGCTTGTTTTGCTAAGACATCCCGTAAAAGTGTGATAGGAGCTTGATTTTCTGTTTGGAGTTTCTGCAACGCCTTACTTATCTGGCCACTATCTAATGCCTCATTATAATGGCTTTTCGTGCAAACAGGTAAGGATTCTATAGTTGCTGGATAGTCGCATCGGTGCGAGCGCCCTATAAGTGCTTCCTCAAATTTGAGGGCAATTAGAGCCTCTGTTGTGGCAGGGCTTAATGATAGAATCCGATGTTTACTGCTCATGTATGCTACTCCAAACGACAAAATGTGCCTCATATTGTACCATTTTTATGCCGAACCTGCTTTTATTTGTTTGTATCGTCAGAGGGTTCAAAAAAATAATGACCATATACTTGACAGGTGTTTGGATTTAAGCTTATAGTATGTGCATCATGTCCCATTCGTCTAGTGGCCTAGGACGCCGCCCTCTCAAGGCGGAAACACGAGTTCGAGTCTCGTATGGGGCACATTACGCCTCCCACTTGTGGAGGCTTTGTTATTTTCAGAATCAGAGTCCTCATATAACGCAACTCTCAAGACCAAGAACCGACTAGCCCATGCTTTTAATCGAAAGTCAACAATGCGTTGTGTATCCAGATCATAGGTAATGTATTCAAATAAATTATGTGCCATGGTACGCCGTTGCTCAGGTTCAGCAATATCCCATAACCGAGCAACTTGATCGATGGCGTCTAGACACCGGCTTAATTCCAGTGAAACCTGTTCCTGTTGTGTGGTATAGGCTTCCCAGTAGGCGAGGTCAGCGCGATATTGGGTGATATAAGCCCGATATTCGGCAGGACTCAGTTCATCTTCACGGAAGAGGAATTTTGTATTTTCAATCTTCTTTTGGAGTTTGATGATGTTTCGCTGACGGGTTTCAGCCACACTGATTGTGGTCGTGTCTTGTTCAGCAAGTTCATCATCCTGTGTTTGGGCAAAGGCGACCATTTGTTGAAGCGCGGTTGCATCAACGACAAGCCCTTTAATTAAAGCGCTGAAGTCAGCTTCAAGTTTGTCGCAGGGAATTGAGCGGAATTGGCAGCCACAGTTAACACCAGTTTTATGACGATAGACACGGCCAGATTTGCGTTGTGTACCACCAAGATGGGTGATAAATCGTGGGTCATCGTCTTTTTGGGCGAGGGCTGCGCAATGGGCACAGCGGGTCATATGGCTGAGGGGGTAGGGGTAGGCAGTCTTCTTTTTGCCACGATCTACCGCCAAGAGCGTGCGTTGCGCACGCACATAACCAACCCGTTTTAGTAAATCAATGGAAAAAACCGATTTATCCCTATCAAGGGGCATAGCATCGACTTCATCACGGGTATGGGTAGAGCGGTCTTTGGCTTTTTGGTCAAGCACAATACCACCATATTCGGGCCAGTTGGCAAGGACACGACGGACATCGTCGCGGCACCATTTACGCGGTTTGCCTTTGCGGTCACAAAATGGGAAACCTTCATCATTGAGTTGGTAAGAGAGCTTCTCCACGCCAATATCCCCATCAGCAAAGAGGGTGAGGGCATGTTTGGCACTCTCGTAGTAGGTGCGCCAAAGGGCATCATCAGCGGGTGGTGTATCGGGATTACCGTCTTGGAAACGGCCATCGATAAGCCACCAAGCACCATCGTCGTTGTTAGGCATGAGATACCCATGTTGGTCACGGGTGGTGCCAAAGGGGGGGCGTCCAACAGTTTTCCCCAAGTTCTTGCGATGAGCGATGCTATCTTTTACACGGTGTGAAATATCTTCGGCATAGAATTCATCAAAGATGGCAGTCAAATAGATAAAGACCTTGCCCATAGCTGTGGCAGTATCAATCTCGCGGCCAGGGGCAGCTAGAATGAGGTCAATATTGTGTTCGTCCACAAATTCCACGAGGTCGCCCACGCGCCATCCTTTACGATGAAATCTGGCGAGGTCATTCCCAATGAGGGCTACCACATCAGGATCGCCAAGTCGTTTACTGAGCGCTTGCCAGCCCGGACGATTCTTAACATCACGCCCTGATTTGTGACCATCCACGTCTTCATACCATTCGGGGGTGTACCCGCGTTCACGGCATTTGGCGAGGATGTTGGCGCGTTGTCGTTCTGGACTAACAGCATCGTCTCCGTCTTTGTTTTGTGAAAGACGGACATAGCATAACGCGATAGATTGAGGACGTTGAACAGACGGGTGTTGTGAGGACATATGACAGACTAGCCTTTCGCTAAAAAGTTCTCAGTTGACATGTGGCTTGTCCACAAGGTAGAGTCTGTCATCGGTCGCTGCGCCACTCCATTGGTGCTGCGTCCTGAGTGCCGTGGTGCTGCTAACACTGCGGCGCTCGCGTTTATAGCTATAAGCGTAACGTGTCTACTCATCATTGTCAACTAATCCAGCGGTGTTATTTTGACGGGTGTGATAGGTCGCTTGAATATCGGCGACGACTTTAATAAAGGCTGAAAACCCATTCACAACATCGGGTGTGGTGTAATCGGTTCCCAGCGAGCGACAGACGTTCCTTGCAAACGCCTCAAGCGTTTTGGCTTGAGGGGGAGAGTATACCCGCTTTGGGGTGGGCGGTGGTGGTGTTGACTCCATGTCATTTTCCTCACAACAAGTGTCCAAACAAAAACAGGTGTCATAGAACTGGCGTTCTTTTTGACTGCACTCAACCTTACCACGAAGTGTGGTGTAGGGGAGGTGCCAAAGTTTCACATTGGAGGTGAAATATTTCACCTGCTGAAGTGAAACATTTCACCTTGCGTGGTGAAATATTTGTCAAAGTTTCACCAAATTTCACATTTTGGAGGTGCAATATCCCAAGTTGAAATAATATATCCCAAATTGGCACAAAAACGGTATTTTTGAAGATTTGGGCAAAAAATTGGATCTTTTAGATAAATATCACCTTCAGTTGCACAACTCTAGTACCCCATCAGGAGCACAATGTCATAGCACAGCGTCTCTTTTGTGAGCAAAGGTATGTGGATTCTAACGAATCAGGGGGTATTTTGAGTTGCGGCACTATGAACAAATGGTTTACAATGTTCAGAAAACAGATGTTCATTATGTAACGTTTGTTTTGACATAACCGAGGATATATGTGAAGAAGGAGACAAAGATGGACATCAAATTGGCGGTGTTAGACGCCGCACAAGTGATCCATCGAGGGATACAAGACATCGTGACCCCCATTAATGATATGGCGGTAGTGGGGACATGGACGCAGGTATCATCGCTTGTGGAGGCAATGGCGAGTGGGCAAGCCATTGACATCCTGATTCTAGGGGATAACACCCGTTCAGCGCCAATTCAGTCGGTGGCCGCTGATATTGTGGGGCTATATCCGAAGGTAAAAATCGTGGTACTCACCACACGGATAACCCCAAAGCAATTTGAGGCATTATCAGGACTAGGTGTGATGGGGTTTATGGTTAAAGATGAAGCGTTAGGTGATTTTTTTGTGGGGGCACTGTATACGGTGACACGTGGGGACGTGTATATCTCACCGCAGACCGCCCACCAGATGTTCTTGGCCAGTCGGGATTTGCCGCCAGTGGTATTGACGCCACGACAAGCGCAAGTACTACATCATATGGCTGAGTATAAGTCACCTCAAGAAATCGCACAACGCTTAAGCACCTCGGTGTCATCAATATATAACGTGCAACATCGCTTGCGCCAGGTGTTAAATGTGACCCACACGGGACAAATATTGTTAGCAGCAGCCAAACATGGCTTAATCAAAGAATTGAAGGAACGATCATGAGTACATTATATTCAGAACACCCCACGCTCAGTCATCGTGAAGAGATGGTGTTGAGCTTTATTGAAGAATTTGTAGATGCCAATGGCTTGCCACCCGCAATCCGTGAAATCATGGAGGGGACAGGATTATCATCGACCTCGATGGTTTCTTATAACCTGCGGAAACTCGAAAAGAAGGGCTACATCAACATCTTGGATCGTGTTTCACGCGGGATTCAATTGGCGAATACACCGCAAGCGATGGTAGATGGGGCGGCATATGTGGTGCAAGTCCCGTTGCTGCGCCGCATCATTCGGCGACCGCGTTTGGGCATCCCTGAGACCGACTTAACACAGACCGTGCCGCTTGAATGGTTAAAGGGAACACCACCTCATGAGGTGTATGCAGTCGAGTTGTATTCGGAGCGCCTCTATGATGCCTTGGTGAACTTGGGTGATGTGGCCATTATTCATAACACGGATCAAGCCACCGATGGTGATACGGTCTTGGTGTGGATGCGACAAGAGAATGCCATGCGAGTACGGCGTATCTATCGGGAGGGTAAAGAATGGCGCTTGGTACCACTGCTGAAGCCGCTGCGGGAGCAATATGTCTCACCGTGTGAGGTTCAGGTGTTGGGGCGAGTCTTAGGCATGATGCGCGAGTTTTAACGCCCTGTGTTAGCCGGTTTTGGCTCAGCATACATCTGTTGAATGAGGTCAACCAGTTCTTGGTTGGTCTCTACCCCAAAATGCTGGCGCAAGCGGTATTGCCTGCGATAGACGACTTCTACCCGTAAGCCCGTGCGCTCCACAATATCTTGAATCGACAAACCTTCGCCCATCATTTTGAAGGTACTGGCGAGTGCTTTAGGCAGGGTGGTGAACAAACCGCGATAACAGACATAGCGATCATATAACTGCATGACCGTTTGACTTAGAAAGCGTTCCCCGCGTCGGGTATGGTCAATGACTTGTTTGAGGCGTTCGGCGAGCGTATCCCCCAAATACAGATAGCCCAAAAAACCAACCTCTAAAGCCCGTAACACACGAAAGATATTCAACTCATGAGCGATGTAAATCAACCCGATATGAGGATGCTGTTCCTGCATCCATGCCGCGAGTTGCATGGCATCACGGGGAAAGGTGTCATCGACGATCAGAGCAACCACGCGCTGTGTGTTCGCGATGTGCTGAATGCGGGCAATGCCATCTTGCCAGTTATGATGTTGAACAATATCTACCCCATAAAAACCACGCAAATAGGTGCGAATCGCATCAGCATGTAAAGGGTAACCTGTGGCACAAATGACCACGGGAAATTGGCTTGTCATGTTCCTGTCTCCTTAAGGATCTATCGTAATGCAATCCACCTAAAAACCAAGCAGCAAAGTTTCGCAAAGTTTCACCTTAGACCGTCCAAATGGGGGTTAAAAGGCGAATCGGAAGCGGTAAAACTGAAATCCCTTGCCACATCAACGCATACAAACTGAGTAGGGCGGTGAAGAAGATAACGATGAGTAACAAGGTGTAGCGGTAGCATTGCGTCATGGTTTCTGATCCAATGTTGGGTGTTGATAGATCTAGGATAAGGGATGTTTGGCGGGTGGCTGTTCAATTTTCTGACGCGAAATCTGGTGAAACTTTTTTGCCCGTTCGAGGCGGCGGTGCGGTTGCTGTTGGGTGCGATATGCCCCCAGTTAACCTGCCCCTGTCAGCCCGTCAAGGGTCGCCCCCTTGCTTGGCTTCCGGGCTTGTGCCGCTGGCGCTCACCAGCCGCGCAAGGGTGCTTGTTTCCCTTGACTGTCTGCCGGTGCGGGGCAGGTCTGGGGCTTTTATATCGCACCTTAACAACTGCAACCGCTGAACCCGCCGCTGACGATGCGGCGTGCAAAACTCACCGTCCTGATCCGATGCGGTCAGGCGCTTCATCTATTGCAGTGCGTGGGAACAGCCGTTGTAAACCTCACCCAATCGATCCTGAGCCGCTTCGCTGAGGATGGATTGATGTTATCCCCCGTCGTGGGCTGCTTATGTTGGTTGTAGCAAGATTGGCATAGGCGGTAGAAAGCCCGCTGAATTCGCAGCGCTCCCCACTTTGTAGCGCGAGGACACGCCCAGGCGGTAAGGGACAGACCACTCGGAAGGGTGGCTGTACGGTCAATAGTTTTTATCGTAACCGTATAGCGATGGTGAGTTCGATGGCTCGTCAATCAAGACAGGAAAATCCCTCACAAGCCCTGTTCGGTTGATGGATCATCACTTTTTACAACACTTTAAACCATTTCGTTTAATCCTTATGGAGGATAATCTCATGATGCACTGGAGTAGTGAACAAGCACTGGCACAGTATCATGCTGTGTATGACAATGATGCCTATCGTGCCCTAACCGATGAACTCACGACCGTACTCGCAGCTGGCTCAGAGTTGAGCGATGCTGCCATTCGTAACACCCCCGACTATATCACCCTTAGCAATTTAATCATCAATACGGCTTTAGCCTGTTGTGGCTATGCCTTACATGGGCATGATGGCTGGCAACTAGCCACGAGCTTACAAGCAGTGCTGCAACCGCGTTTAGCGGCAGGTCATCTAACCACAAATGACATCCAAGATTTTATGGATCTGCTGGATGGCTACTTTGGCTTGTATCGCCATGCGATGCGCGAATTACACACCACACTTGCTCAAGATAATCACCACAAAGCAACCTTACACTGTGAGGCGGCTTGGCGTTCCAGTGAGGATGCCATGCGTATCAGCAATGGCTTAGCAGGTTGGCGTGGACGGACTGCCTATCACTTGAGTAGTGCGGCGGCATCACTGTTACGGACTGCCCACTTACTCTTGGAATACCCCCACGACAACATCCCCAAAAGCCATTGGTCATATGTGGCGGAAAAGTTCGGACGCGCCATGCGTGACCTGAACGATGCAGTGCAAACCATCCAACCACATGTGAAGGGGACATCATTTGTTGAGCTAGCACGGGATGTTTTCTGTAACGACCACGAGGAGGCATAACGATGCCCATCAGTGACCAAGAACTTCATGAATTAGCGGATGTGTATCACCGCACAACGGCGGGTCTGTGGACAGTGAACGCCACCAATCAGACCACGATTCAAGCAATCAACTCAGACCAGACAACCGATGTGGCACATATCAAGCGCTTGGTTGACGCGGACTTCATCGCGGCGGCGCATCGAGCCGCGCCTTTGATGATTGCTGAGATTCGGCAGTTACGCGCTGACCGTGAACGCTCAATCTGGCAACGATTCTTAACCCTCATGAAAGGAGGATAACCCTATGCTTCAGATGGCAGTTCGGTATTACGAAAAAGGTAATTACATCACCAGCAAAACCAAGCCCGGTACACGGCGGAAGTTGAAGATGAAAGGCTATCAGGTCAGCAAACTCAACTACCAGATTTTGAAATTGGTTTTGGGGGATACGTTGGCAGATATTCCCCGCAGTCGGATTGTGCATTATCGGTACATCACGCTAACACCAACTGACCAATGGCGTTTGCAAGGGCGCTATGTGGTCATGGATGTGGATGAGAAGTTGCTACCCAAGATTGAAACCATCACCAAAACGGAACAACGTCCCAGCGTCTATCTGTGGCGCGAGGATCAATGGTGGTCGTTCCCACAACTCGAAACCTACCAAGATGGTGAGATGCAAAGCTATACCATCACCACCACCGAGTATGGCAGCATCCTTGACTTGGGGAAGTCGATCCCCACCAAACGGACGGAAACACGCCAGATTGAAAAGACCAAATTGCGGGTGCGTGCCAGTTATGAACCCTCCAAAGGCCCTGGCTTTTCTTTGACATCGAATGATGCTGCGCTAAGTGGTGAAACCAATCCTGTAGGCTTTCCCGTGGTGATTACGGGCAATGGGATGGTCTTGGAATGGCGGCAAGGCTATACCGATAAGACCGCTTGTTGGTGGCTCAGAGATGAGAAAGATGTTCCCAAAGCGCAATCAAAAACCTATCAGCACTATAGCACTATCAAAGGCGTATATAGCGCCCGCTGGAGTCGCGGATTCAAAGCGTGGTACTATCTCGCCGGGCAACATCCACCCCAAGCATGGTTGGATTTGGTTGGATACTCAAGCGATCCTGACCCAGAAACACCGCAGCCTGAACCAGATACAACCACGCAAAAACCAACAACTCCCCCAACTGAACCAGCACCCTTAATTCCACTTGATTTGATCAGCCAACACTATGGTCAATATGACTGGCATTATGGCAATCCCGATGTGTGGGGCAAACTGGTCAACACATCACAAGATTGGATCGTGTTTATCGCGAATGCCAATTTGACCGAGCGTACTATCTACGGCTATAAGTTGCACACCGGTGAAGCCCTAAAAGGGGAGTGGGTAACACTCGCTATTCCCGACTTAGACCCCACCACCACGGAGCGCCAATTGAGTTTCACCCGTCAGAGTTTAGCGCGCGCGATTCGGGCAGTGGTGGCAACACGCCAAAATGATCTCCCCGATGATGTTTTGAAACAGCTTAACATCCCGACGGATGCAGCATGTCGCCGCTTAACCTTCCAAGCACGGCAACGTGAACTAGCTGCTGAACGTGAGGCGCAACAAGCCCATGCTGAGCGGATGAAACCGTATCATCAGTTCCAAGCACGATTACAACTACGCCAACGTTTTGCTGAACAGCTCAATCACCTGTCACAGGTTAAATTACTACCCGCCATGACCACGCCCTCACTCGATGACCCGTGGAGTTGAGCTGATGACGACCATAAAAAATTTACCTAAAAGCATGATTGAACAATCATATGTTGGGCAAGTATCCGTTGTGGGTGAATGTTTTGCCTTTGGCTGTGCGCTCGATGGGAACCAACTGATCTATCTTGATATAGCAGGGCCTGCCACCTCAGTTGAAGCAGTCTGGGCGAAGATTGCCCAAGGCAAAGAAACGGCGATTATTCCACCCGAGCGTGAGGCCAATAAGATCCTGTTACGCGCCCACGAAGGCACACTCAAACGCTTGCAACGCAAGATTGAGGGCTTGGGGATTCACCAACTGGTGTTGGTGCATCGGGATATGGTCGAACCGACCTATGCTGAGTTAACCACCACCTATGTATTTCTGACTGCGGATAAAGACCAGACTACAGCCAAACTCGGCGCTCATATCAATGCATTGGTGAACATTGCGGTGTTCACCAACTGGTATCCGTATCTGGTGCAGCAAGGACGCCTCACTGGATTACTCTCTCCCCTGACGTGTTATGGTGGTGTGAAACTCTGGAAAGTAACACTCGATCAATCGGCGTGGGAACGGGTGATTTGTCGAGGGCTACGACAAGATGCTATTCAACTTCTTTAAGTATTTGTCCAACCTCATGAAAGTAACTATTGGTGATACCAATGGCGCTCGGGTGGGCAACGATCATAAATATGGTGCCACCATCAATGCCTTTCCAATACCGATGTTTACCAAGTTGTTCCTCAATCAATGTGGTATTGGTAATGGCTTGCCACCACTCTAAATAGTTTGCTCCATAGAAAATTACATAGCGAGGTTGATTGAATCTGATTTGATCCTGAATCGCTTTAACTCGTTTTGGCGCAAAATGGTTTCTATATACCTCACGGGTGTTTAGTTGAGATAAACCAGATTGTGCACCATACAACCAATCGCTTGTAGATGGGGATGGTAGCGGTAAGAGTTCTAACAAACAAGTTTCGTATTCAGTGCGTCCGAGTTTATCTCGTTGATAGGCTCGGACATCATCAGTGGTTGGTGTAAAACCTTGATGGCTGAGAATGATACGAATCAGTTTGTTCCATGTGGTTTGGAGTTTTGCTTTGGTACGAAAGTATTCTGGCATTCCAATCTGCTGATGGAAATCTGCTAAATCCTCTAGTGCGCGTTTACCACCTCGTTCCCATGTTTGTAAACGGAGGTTGATTTCTTCAACAGAATTGCCTCCACCTTCTTCCATACCAACGAGCCAGTAATTGGCTTGAAAGTTTCCATACCCATAAAACGTATCAGCAAATTCGGTTAACAGTTGATCGTTTAACACAAAAATCCTCTCAAAATGACTAGGAGAAAATTGATTATGGCAAGATTAACCTCAATCGAGAAGGGCGGGTATTATCCATTCCCTGAAGACTATCTACCGCATGTCGCCAGCTTGTTTGCACCCACATCACACGGCGGTCGATTCCTTGATCTCTGTGCGGGAGCAGGTGCTGCGCTGCACCACTTATCGGATGTATGGCAGGTGACACCCTATGCCAATGAATTGGATCATCAGCGTGCAGCAGAATGCCGCAAGGTGTTCGGAACCACCCAAGCGGTGCAAAGTGACATCATGCAGCTACGCACCAGCAGCAATGGTTTTATTGGTGCATGGGTGAACCCACCATACACTCACGACTTAGGCGGTGATGAAAAGCGACGCGAGTTAGCTTTTCTCAAACATAGTATCAAGTGGGTGCAACGAGGTGGCTATTTGATGTGGGTGGTCTACCAGCCACATGTCACCACGGATGCAGCACTCGTGCTCGCTAAACATTGCTCACAGGTGGATGTGTGGTGCATTCCAGAATTGCATCTGGGTACATATACGCAAGTCGTGGTGGTGGGACAACTCGGTACACCCCCCAAGGAACAGGCCGCATTTGCACAAGCGATTCTACATGATGCAGCGAATCCGCAAGCCCTGACGATTCAAGAAACCCCACGTTACACCTTTCCTGCACCACGACCACTACGGCGCTTTGTGTTTGCACCCAAGATTCTGACCCCAGAGATCACCTTAGCCGCGATTCAACAGCAAGCGGTGCAGCACAGCACCGCCTTTCAAACACTCTTAGAACCGCCACCCCCGATTGACAGCATTCGCCCGATTGTGCAACCGCGTGGGATGCAAATTGGGTTGGTGCTAGCGGCGGGGATGTTTAACGGTTTGATTCTCGAAACAGCCGATCATGGACGGGCAGCGGTGCGTAGTACCATCCGTACCGTGGAGGAGTTGCGCGAAGCACCAGAAGAAATCAATGAAGATGATCCACATACAACTGAGCGCGAGGTGTATCGCACGCGACCGGTAGTGACGATCACCTTGTTAACCGAACAGGGTGACACCATCCCGATGACGGGTGATGCTGCGCTGGTGCAGTTCATCAGCCAATACAAACATGCTTTATTGGATTATCTGGATACCCATTTTCGCCCCCTGTACACCTTTGACTATTCGGATGTCGCAGCGGTGGTGGATCGGGTGCGATTGGGCAACAGTCCCTTGTATGCCACGCAGAAACATGTGATTGCCGCAGCGTATACCGCCCTGCAACAGCGAAAAGGTATCTACATCGTTGGCGAACCCGGGGTGGGGAAAACCGCGATCGGTTCAACGTTGGCAACCACTTTATTACCACAGATGCGAGCCGATCAAGTGGTGATTGTGATGGCGCCGCCGCACTTAACACCCAAGTGGAAACGCGAGATTTTGCGGGTGAATCGGGGTGCCTATGTTGAGATTCTGGAAGGTGTGGATGATACCCGTGCCTTTATGGATAAAGCGGCCAGCTTGTTACCGCATACCCTCAAGGTAGGCATCATTGCCCGTGAGCGTGCCAAGTTATCCGAAGGCTGGGAAGCAGCGGTGGTCTGGAAAAAGCGCCACACGGCGTTGTGGCCAAAAGATAGCATCCCGCCCGAAGGCATGGAAGATGATGAACGCATTTTGACCAAAGACATTCCCCTCTGCCCGTGTTGTAGCGAGGTTATCACCAAAGATCAGAAGGGCGAACGATTGGCGAGCCGTGCATGGTTGAGTGATGCACCCCGAACTTGTAAAGCCTGTGGTGGCGCGTTATGGCAAGACAAACGGACATTTTCGGCACCGCGTGAGGGGGAGAAGTTCCCGCGCAAAAATCCACGGATGGCACTAGCAGAATACATCGCCAAAGTTCATGCGGGACGGGTGTATCTTTTTTGTGCAGATGAGGTACATGAACTCAAGAGTTTGAGTAGCGATCAAGGCAATGCGTTTGCGGTGTTGTGTAATGCTGCGGAAAAAGTGGTTGGATTAACGGGCACATTGTATGGCGGCGTGGCAAGCAGCATTTTTGCCTTGGAATACCAAATGAATCCGCGTGTGCAACGGGCTTATAACTGGGGTGAAGGCAATCGTGAGAAGGGCAAACAACTGGCGCGTTGGGTGGATCAGATGGGCAGCCTTGAACGGATTGTGGAGTACAAACCGCAGTATGATTCAGCAGGCAAATTCACGGGCAAAAACCGCGTGGAACATCAACCTCGCGAAGCACCCGGCACTTCCCCGATGTTAGTCCGTGAAATCCTTGATCATAGTTTGTTTGTCGGTCTCACCGATATAAGCGATATGCCTGACTATGATGAAATTCCGGTTCCCATCACAATGGATAGTGATCTACGTCAAGTCTATGATGATACGCAACGGGCATTGGGTGAATATCTGTTTCAGTGTCGCTTAGCGGGTGATGCGAGCTTCTTGGGTCGATACCTCAGAACGTTGTTGAGTTATCCAAATGCACCCTTCCGAGCGGAAAAAATCATTCATCGACGCAAGATTCGGGATGAACAGGGCAAAACGATGACCATGGAGCATCCGGTGTGGGCGGTTCCGAATTTAGGTGAGCAACGTGTTTTCGCCAAAGAGCAATGGCTGATCGATACGGTCAAAGCCGAGTTAGCCCAAGGGCGTAAGGTCGGAATCTTTGTTGAGCAGTCTGCCACCAGAGATATTCAGCCTCGGATAACACAGCTCTTGAAGGAACACATTCCGCAAGCGCGACCCTTTATCTTGTATGGCAAAGTTGACCCCAAAAAACGGGAGGCAGTGTTAGAGGCACAGCTTAAAGCAGGGGTGAATATCTTCATAGCAAATCCTAAACTCGTTCAAACAGGTTTGGATTTGTTGGCGTTCCCGACGCTTGTATTCTATGAAACGTCGTATAGCTTGTATGTAACCATTCAGGCATCACGTCGGGCATGGCGCATCATTCAAACGGAGCCATGCAAGACCTATTTTCCATACTATCGGGATAGCATGGAAGCGCGAGCAGTCAGCCTAATTGGACGCAAACAACGCGCCGCTAAATTGCTCTATGGCGATAATGATGTCGGTTTGAGCGAACTCACCGGCGGTGGTGATGATGCCAATGATCTAATTGCTGAATTGGCCAAGTCACTGGATGCAGATGATGAAGTAACCGATTTACGCGATTTGTTCAAAGCGGCTTCTCATGCAGAAACCACTCGTGAGAGCTTGTGGGTAGCTGAATCATCCGATGAAGATCATGAGCCTTTAGTCATCACTGATCCTGAACTGCAAGCTGAAGCACCATCTGATGAGGAATCCCAAATCTTGGTGGCGAACTGGCCACAGCGGGAGCTTGTCATGGTTGATCCTGTGATTCAGCAACCTACAGTTTCGCTACTCAAGCCAAAGCCCAAACCCAAACGGCGCCGCAAGTTAAGCCTCTCAGATGCACCCATAGAGTTAGAATCTGCTCCTGAACCTGAACCAGCACAACCCCTACCACCGCCAACAAATTCCGAACCGCAACAACTGAGTTTCTTCGACTGGTAAAGGGGGGCAAATCATGAACCCCTCCGATACACAGCGCTTTTTAACTGCCTTGTATCAAACCAGTTCGGATGGCTATCTGACCCTGACAGCCATTCATCCCACTAAGCAACATGCAACCCCCTCACGCCATGTCTCGATTCGTGATCCAACAGCTTTAGAATCTGCTATTGACGATTTGTTAGTCGCTAATCAGCAAGGGTGGGGGGCGTACTTTTCCGTGGCGCTGCGCAAATCGCCACTGGGGCGCTGGAAACGTGGCACCCAAGCGGATGTGTTATCCCTGCCCGCCGTGTATGCAGATTTGGACGGTGACCTCAGCCAGAGTTTTGCGCGGATTCGTCAGCGTGGGATCGAAGGCTTACCGCCGCCATCTGCCATGGTTGGATCAGGACGTGGGCTGCATTTGTATTTTCTGTTGCAAACGCCAACCCAAGATGTTGTAACCGCCAATCAGGTGTTATCGGAACTAGCCAAAAACTTAGGCGGTGATCGCTTAACCGTGGCACAAGCGCTGCGCTTACCGGGGTCTTGGAACACCAAACTAAGCGTCAATCGTCCCTGCCAGTTATTGTGGCTCGCAGAAGAACGACGTTACACTCTGGCAGACTTTACGCACTATCTGAGCCATAGTCGCTCACGATCACCCCCTATCACAACATCCTATCGAACCCCATCTGGTTATCAGGGGAGTCTCAATCCACGTCTAATTGATGCAGTCGTAGATCGCTTGTTCAGGGATTATGAAGGCATTCTCCAACCGAATGGCTGGATTGGGGCATTGTGTCCCTGTGGACATGCCCGTGATAGTGCTGGTCAACATTTTGGCTTCCTGCCGCAAAAAGCTGTGTCCCGTTGCTTTGGTAGGCACGGTCAAATCCTACTCAAAGATTTATGCCGCTTTTTACAGCTCAATCCGTCGGACTACGGCGGCTTGTACATCTCACTTCAAAAACAACAATCAACTAAAAAGGAGCCACATCAGATGGCCAAAAAACAATCCAAAGAACTGGTGGCGCTGATTCGCATTCCTGATGCAACAGCGCATGATGGCACCGCGACCCTCACGCTGCAACGCGGCGACATGGGGCGCATCACTGAATTTGCTTATCGGGGCTTAACGCTCAAGGGCAATATTGCGGAAGCCATCGGGCAAGCCTTACAAGAATTGATTCGCTTAGAAGCTGCACCACCGCCCGCAATTTTGGCGGAAAGTGTCAGTAACGTACCGACACAAAAATCTCCCGAAAAAAGTGTCAGTAGCTTACTGACAGTTCAGGGGGCAAAACCGACAGAAAATGCCCCTGATGAGGGTCAAATCCCCGAAAATTCACCTAAAAGAGACAAAAATGACACAAAATCACCCCGAAATCAAGGTGTCAGTACGGGAACTGACAGTACTGACACTGACACTTCTGAAGGGACAAAAATATCTCAAAAGACGCGAAAAATCCCGCCTAAACTGTCAGTGTCGGTAGTGTCGAAACCTACTGACAGTTCCGATGATAGCCAACAAATGAGTATGTTTTAGAACAAAGGAATCTATCTATCATGACTGACCAAACACCAGAAACAACCCAAAACAATTCAGATGTAACCGTTATGCGCGTGTTTAAGATCGGTTCCGTGCGCATTGTGGAAGACGATTCGATGCGTGGCAAGGATGTCAAAACGATCCAAAAATTATTGGCTCCTCTATACCCGCAAGTTGAAAACGCGACTGTCCGCGAACGTACCGAAGGCGATACACAAGTGATCGACTTCATCCAGCAAGCTGGTCGAAAAGGTTGATCAAGCATTGCCTGTTGTCTTTGATGTGTGACTGAAACCATAACATGTCCACCAGAGGCAACAGGCTTTTTATTGGAGAAAAATACCATGATTGAAAAAGTCATTCAGAGTTTAGAAAGCCTGCCCCCACTCGAACTGGAGGCGGTGAGTCTGTTAGCCGAGCTACAACCCCAAACAGGCAGTTGGTTCCCCACAGAATTGACCGATGCCCAGAAGCAACAGGTAGTCACAGCCACGGTGGAACTGGTGGCGTATACCCAACGCTGTCGCCAGATGGTGCGGCGCTTGTCCCATCTCGAAGCAGTACCCTTGTCAATTCCCATCGCGGAGTTTGCGATATGAACCCACAAGACTTTGATCAGACACTATCGTTTTTACAATCAGTGACCTTAACTGACCCCTTCATGAGTTTATGCCGCGCGGTGGCTTGGCTTGACCCGCTGGCGTTACAGGATGATGTGTTGATCGAAGATGCCTACTATGGTCATGATGATCCGTGGGCAGACATCACGGTGGCATGGGAAATGACACGAACCTGTTTTCCTCAACTGTATGCGGAAACCACCATGGCACTACGAACACAACCCAATGTCCAGCTTTTATCGTCGCGATTGTGTGATGGCATTAGCGACTCCCTCAGCGGGGGCAGTTTATATGACCTGACCCAAATTCATTTTGGATTGCCTTTCTTCAGCCAAGCGATTGACATCACAGATACCATCTTTTTTGCTGACCCCCAATATGCGCCTTTGTTGATGGTGTACAAGTTGCTTGGTGTCGAACTTGATCCGAGTCAAACCTATAGCATCCCCGATGAAATGAGCGAGGCGGCATGGGTGGCGGAAGCCCTCGCCTTTAGTCTGCGTCAAGAAACGAATCCGACCTATGACAAGATTGCCTGTTTGCTGGATTGGATGTTCGCCCAATCGGGGAACTCGGTTGTTGATCTGACTGAAGAAGAGATGTATGAAATGGGGGTCGAACCCTTGGCGTGGACACCTGAAGACCTGCGTTTTAATGCCATGATGCACGACGAAGCGACCGAGATTGTCGAGGATGCTCTACACGGATTGGATGCCTTAATCGCCAATCCCGCATTACAAAATCTGTTGAGCGATCATGCTCAACTCGTTACCAACCGAATCCATTCTATAAAAAAGGAAACCCGATATGACTACCGCAATCGCGATGCCGCCCATCTTAGCCGAGGCATCGAATGGCCTAACCTCACTCAGCCAACTGATGAACCGTCCGCCCGTGATGACACTCAAACTGTATGAGTTTGGGGTGTTGTTACAACGTCAAACGCCGCAAGGCATGTGTGAACACCTCATCGACCCCCAACAACTCGCGATGCAACTCGCCACTAATATTCGCCTTGATACTGGCTTGCTTTCGCCCAACACAATTTATGTGGGGCAGGAGGGGGTGAATAAGCTCGTGGTTGAACACCGTCCCCGCAAGAAAACCGGTATTTTCCTCGAAGGCTCTGATGAGGCAATTGTGATTCCATTGCCAGACATGATCCTGTTTCGCAGATCATCCGATAAGGGACACCCTCACTATAGGATTTTTGCAGTTAAAGGACGCCCCGACTCATTAGATACTGAGTTATGGCATGTGCCACTCCCGAATGTGTACAGTGACGGTCGAATTTGCTGGGGTAGCGTGAAAACGTTACAAAATCAAGATACCAGTACCACCAGCCTTGAAGCCGATTGGCGGACATTCCTAGGAACACCATTTGGCAATCATTCGGTCTCTGGGAAAAGCAAATCCCAACCGCAAGATATTCGTAAACGCTACATCGATATGGAGAAACGTAAATCGCGGGTGTATGCCAAATCGGATTTGATGCCTACTCGTTATACGATTCAATCCGTAATCGATTCATTACTATCATAATGACAAGATGTTTTATAAAGGAGCATTCAAAATGAGTTTATCGATCCCTTTAGTGTATGACCCCTTTATGCGTTTTGACCACATCACCATCGTTGGTTTAGGTGGGACAGGTAGCCATGTGGCACGGAACGTGGCGCGGTTGTTGTATCACCGAAAAATGAAAGGGCAATCCGTACCGAATGTATTGTTTGTTGATCCCGATCATGTAGAATCTAAAAACATTGGTCGCCAGATGTTTAGTGCTGGAAGTATCGGGCAGCCCAAATCTCAAGTGCTAGCCCAGACGTTCAATCTGGCTTTAGGGTTACAGATTCATTGGACAGGCGAAGCAGTGGATCATCAGAAGCATATTCCGCAGGGGAGTTTGGTAGTGGGGTGTGTGGATAATCATCTGGCGCGTGCAGAAATAGCGCGAGCGGAAAAGGCTGTTTGGCTAGATTGTGGCAATGGGTACGATTTTGGCCAAGTGATTATTGGAAACAGTTTTGACCGTGAGCAAGTTCTGGATGGCATTCGTGATGCACGACAAGGGCGGTGTCATCATTTGCCTCATGCAGGATTGTTGTTTCCCGAATTGTTGCACCCTGAGCCTGAAGACTCACAACCACCTGAGACAGATGTATCTTGTGCGGAGTTGGTGGAACGGGATGAGCAGCATGTGTATGTGAATGATTTTATGGGCAACATCGCGGGGCATTATATCTATCGTTTGTTGAATCGGGAACCGATAACCACCTTTATGACCCAACTGAATCTGAAGGGATTTCCTCAAGTTGATAACAGCCTCATTACCCAAGCCGAATTAGAGCGCTATTTGTTACCACAATAGATGTTGCTCCCCTCAGACAGCCACACGAAAGCCTGATCAATGACCTTGCTCTTTTAAAGTGGGAACATCCTCAAAAGGGTAGGGGGCATTGGGGTTTATGGGTGATGCCAGCCCATGAGCGATCCAATCATCCCGAATCGCTTGAGTGATGGCATATTTGATAGCTGGTGTTTTCTCCAATCAACTCCAGTTTTGCTAAACCGTTATGGCGTGGCTGTTTTCCCAAGTATCCCGCAGTCTTCGTGTGCTAGTGTGTCATTGCTTGATGCAACCAATGAGTTAGTC